>JAESGH010000122.1_pt1 | contig 242018 bp, 234 predicted proteins | sample 9269641 | NCBI WGS metagenome assembly JAESGH01 (sample SAMN14515345, study PRJNA621665) | algae metagenome | isolation source: Phormidium tanganyikae FI6-MK23 and co-occurring heterotrophs from granitic... | place: USA: Fort Irwin, California | collected 1998-05-24
CTTGTTGATGATCATAGGCTCAAACAAGCTCCACAAATCAAGGAAAGGCTTCTGCTTCATAACACCGCATTTCCAATTCAATCCCAAACACCTTACCAATCAAATACCTATTTTAAGACACACTCTAGACATTTTGCTACGCTGAAATGCTTCGCGGCAACCAGCATAACAAACAAAGCCCCAACATTTCCATGTACAACAGCCTGATTTTAATAGCAGCATTATTGCCTGTACATTAAACCGGAAAACAAACCACAAGCGCAGCTGTCAATAGCCCTGTTCATCTTATATTTAAACGGTGTAGTGTAACCCCACCAAAACCTTTTTAAAACAAAGATGAAATTCCGTTTTACCGCAATTGCCCTGGCCCTGGTACTGGCAGCCGGTGCCCAAACAAAATCTGCCCGCAAATCGCCACCACTTACCGAGGCATCGCCAGAATCTGTGGGGATGTCGTCCGAAAGGCTGGCCCGTATCGATAGCCTGATTCGCGGCGCAGTAGCGCAGGGACAAATTCCCGGTGCCGTGGCGCTGGTGGCCCGCAATGGCAAAATTGTGTACCACAAAGCCTTTGGCATGGCCAACAACGAAAAAGGCGAAGCCTTAAAACGCGATGCCATCTTCCGCATTGCATCGCAAACAAAAGCCATTACTGCTACTGCCGTAATGATGTTGTGGGAACAGGGCAAGTTTGGCCTCGACGATCCTATTTCCCGATACATTCCGGAATTTAGAAATCCGCAGGTATTGCGCAACTTTCGCTATGCCGATACCAGTTATTCGGCTGTGCCTGCCGCCCGGGAAATTACCATCCGCCACCTGCTTACCCATACTTCGGGGTTGGGCTATGGCATGATAGATGGCGATGAGCGGATGAAAATGATCTATCAAAAAGCAGGCGTAACAGATTTGTTTACCACCGAAAACATCAGCATTGGCGAAAGCGTGAAGCGTTTGGCACGCCTGCCACTGCACCACAATCCTGGCGAAAAATATACCTACAGCGAAGGCCTGGATGTGCTGGGTTATCTTATCGAAATTGTATCCGGCGAGCCGTTTGACCAATACCTGCGCCGCCACCTGTTTGAGCCGTTGGGCATGCACGATACCTGGTTTTACCTGCCGCAGGAAAAAGCTGCAAGGCTGGTAACGGTGCAAAAAAAGGAAGGGGGCAACTGGGTAGCCTACCCCACCACCTTTTACGATCCGGCTTACCCGGTAACCGGGGCCCGCACCTTTTTCTCGGGTGGTGCCGGGCTAAGCAGCACGGCAAAAGATTACGCTACTTTTTTGCAGATGTACCTGAATGGCGGCGAGCTCAACGGCGTACGCATATTGAGCCGCACAACCATTGAAAGCATGATGGGCAACCAAACCAAAAACCTGTTTGGCGATCCCAACCGGCATTACGGGCTGGCCTTTGGTGTGCTCAACGAGGCCGGGCAAAGTGCCGGTGGACAAGGCAGCGTGGGCACTTTTGATTGGGGCGGCTATTTCAATACCCAATATTTTGCCGATCCTAAAGAAGGGATCATTGGCATCCTGCTCAAGCAAACGCAAGGAGCCCCCACCGGCGACCAAACCAGCGGTAAGTTTCGTATGCTGGCAGGGCAGGCAGTGGATAATTGATGATAGTTGGTAGTTGGCAGACAGTAACCAAGCCAAGGATAGTGGCTTTGATTTATAAAATATCCGAGCAAATCCATTTTTGCTGAACAATGATCTGCAACACTCCACCACAGTAACACAAAAGCCTCATCAGGGAACGGCCCCGCAATCAGGCTGTCATTGATTGCGGGGGCCTTTTTCTGGTACTTTTTTTGGGCAAACAAAAAAGTACAAACATCATATAAGGGAACATAAAACAAATAGGGCGGTCTTATCAATCGGTCAAGGAAAAGAAATTTAATGTTGCTCCTTGCCTGCAGCTTTTTCCTCTAATTGCTGCACCTGCTCCAATATCACATCCGGCGACAAATACAATCGGGAGATTTTATCCTTATAAGCCTGCGGCAGCGAGGCATGATCGAGAATAAAGCGCTTAGTGGCAATAACATGATGCCCCAGGCCCCTGGCCACGGCCAGTGTATCGGCAGTGCGCTCAGCGCTTTTTATAAAATCGGGAAAAAAGTAATAACGATACCCGAATGACACCATCCCCGCATTGCTCCGGCCCTCATAATCCAGTATATGTCCCAACTCGTGCCCGATCCACCCAATCATTACGGTATCCGGAATATCCAGGATGGAAAGCCGTGCCTGGATCAACCTGAACTCGGTGCTGATGTTGATGCGGTACCGGCGGTGGCCTCTTGCCCGCAGTAATGTAGACGCCACCGGTTGTGCCTGCATCACCGATTTTTTAAGACTGCGTTTAAACCGAAATTCGATGCGGGCATCTTTTAATTCGGGGAAATAAGACAATGCCGTCAATACGTTCCGCTCTATAGCAGCAGGAATTTTTTTATTGTGCCCAAATAACACAAGGTCCGGAGGAATTTGGCCGTTGGAATGCATCGCCTGCAAAAGGGTCATATAAAGCGGAATCAATAGTTTGAACATGATACTAATACCACCCGCCACAAAGATGAAAGGCATAAAGGCGGGCCCGGACATTTACCTTTCCTAACCGGAAAAGTATACCAAATACAGCACCGGGCCGCCAAATGCATAGAAATGACCAGGTAATTTTTCAAACGCTATGCGCCTGCATCCCAATAAGGCGCAACCCATGAACTTAAAAATAAATGTCCGCATCAGATATGGGCGATGATGTTGTTACCCCCCCATAAAAAGGCTGATATAAAGCATGCTAGGCGTGGGGCAAAACATGGATGCTTCCACTCCACATTTGAGGCACCACTCCCATGGTTTATTTCACTTTAATTTTTCCTTATCAACAGGCGGTAAATAAAAAAGCAGCGCACCGGATGGTGGCTGCTTTACAGGGATTATACCATACCCAATAAAAGATGAATAAGTTTACCAGGCACAAAGGCGTTTACTGCCCTACCCTGTTTTGCTCTTCCTGTGCACCACCGCTGCGGCGGCTTTGCTGCACGTTCTCGCCTTTGCTGAAGCGATAGGTAAATGTCAGCCCCACACGGCGGTTATCCCAGGTATTGTCTACCCGCATATCAATGTTGTCGTGGTTAATAAAGACCTTTACTTTTTGCAGGCGGAACGGATCGATCACACTCAGCTTGATGCTGCCTTTGTTCTTCAGTATCTGCTTGCTGGCGCCAAACGAAACAACATATACCGGTTCAATAACAAACATGCTGGTAGCCAAAGATCTGCTTTGGTAAAAACCGCTTACTTCAGCACCCCAGGTTTTGGCAAAACGAAACTGCTGGTTGGCATTGAATGAGTAGGTAGTGATGTCTGTTTGCAGCGACACATTGTTTACCAGTCCTTTATACAGGCTGTTGTACACGTTGCCATAAAGGCTGGTGGTCCACCACTTGGTGATGGGTGCATTGTAGCTTACGGCGGCGCCAATATTGCGGCGGGTGGCCACGTTTTCCTTTGTTTGAAAGGTTACTTTGGTAACGTCGTTTTGTTTTAAAATGTCGTTGATGATATCCGTGGTGTAGGTATAGTTCAGGGTCGTATTGAGTTTGCTGTTGTACACATGGCTTAGTTCTACATTGTGGGTAAACTGCGGTGTCAGGTAAGGGTTGCCCTGGTTAAAAGTATACAGGTCCAGAAAGCGCTGAAACGGATTCAGGTCGGAATAATTAGGCCGCTCCACCCTGCGGCCATAGTTCAGGCCAAACGAATTTTTTTCGTTAAACGCATACGAAATATAGGCTGTTGGAAACAGCTGGAAATAGCTGCGCGAAATACTTTTTTTAATGAGCTTTTGTGTGCCCTTGTTGGCGGTATGCTCGCCACGCAGTCCTGCCTGAAATCCCCATTTTGCCACTTGTGTGCTGAAGTTTACATACCCTGCACTGATCTGTTCCCTGAAGGTAAAATGATCCTTGCGTACATCATCTACCCACTTGCCCGATGCAGCCTCGTAGGTTTCGTAAGGTGCGTTGTTATCGGTGTTTACGGTGCTCGATTTCAGGCCGGCTTCCAGTTTGGTTTCCTTACTCAACGGATGCACATAATCTACCTTGGCACTGTAAATGGAGATATTGGAAGGCAGGTTGCCGCGCAACAGGTACACCGTCTCCGGCTTAGCCGGGTACAGGGAACGGTTGTCTACCATCAGGTCTAGCGTAGAAGCATAATTGATATAATCGATGTCGGCAGTGATCTCACGGCCTGCACTGTTCAACACGCGGCGCAGGTTGGCATTCAGGGTCAGGTTTTTCCACTTGCTGTAATCCCAGCCCTGCGCGGTAATGCTCGAGTCGATGCTGCTGCTGCCCAACTTGAACAATTTGCCATCACTGGTATTATACCCGTCGTTCGTACTGATGCGGCCACCGGCCACAAATCCTATGGTCGTATTTTTATTCACCGAATAGTCAACGCCTACCCGTGCATTGTAATTATGGGAGGTATTTTTATCAAAACCAATCTGGTCGAACACGGATGTGCCGCCTGCCCCATGAAACTTGCGCACCAGCGACTGCAGGTTGGCACCCTGCCACAAGGAGTAGCCGCCATTGGTAAAAACATTGACCTTGCCTTTGCGGTAATTAAAGCCAAAGCTGTTGGGCGCCTTCGGATAATCGCCCTGCACATAGCTCAGGCTCACATTGCCATTAAATCCGGTTTGCTTGCTTTTTTTGGTGCGCAGGTTAATGACACCGGCATTGCCTGCAGCATCATATTTTGCCGAAGGCTGCGTCATAATCTCCACCTGCTCCAGTTCGTTGGCAGGCATGCCGCGCAGCATGTTTGCCAGTTCTTGTGCGCTGAGGTAAGTTTGTTTGCCATCCAGCAGCACTATCACGCCCTGCTTGCCTTTCAGGCTGATGTTGCCGTCGCGGTCAACCGAAATGCCGGGCGATTTTTCCAGCAGCTCCAGTGCATTGGCGCCGGCATTTGAGGGCGATGCATCTACATTCACCACCATTTTATCCAGCTTAGTTTCCACCAGCGGCTTACGGGCCTGCACGGTTACGCCATTCATGGCTGTGGCTTCGGCGTGCATGTGCAACAGTGCAGGCTTGCCCTCTTCTGCAGCCGTATATGCCGGTGCAAAACCCACTGATGTAGCCATGATCAGGTATTTGCCGGCAGGCATGGCCACAAATTCAAAACGGCCTTCCTTGTCGGTTACCGAAATTTTTACCAGCGACGAGTCGGTAGCCTGCAACAAGGAAACGGAAGCCGCAGCCAACGGGTTGTCGGCAGCTTTTACCGTACCGGAAATATTTTGCTTTTCCTGTGCAAACGTAGCGGTGGCAAAAAATAGGGCTATAAGGGTAAGCACATTTTTCATGGGGCAAAAATGGGCACATAATGGCCCCGAGCTGTGTCAATTATGATGAACAGGGGCTTTGGCGTGATAAAAGCCCGATTTTTACTTTAGCACAGATACCGTTGTTGTAAAAAAATTAAGCGTTGAGAAAGGTCGTGCCGGGCGCTATCCGGCATGCCGGGTGCTGATGTACCAGGCGCAAACTACCGGTAGCGGGTTACATTTCCTCAAACAGGCCGCACCGCACAGGGGCAACCCCATTGCATGGGGTGCAACAAAATGCAGGTACCGCCGTTTGAAAGAGCATGCGTATTTTGCAAAAAATATTAGCAAAAACATCCCGCTTATGGACCCGCTGCTACTCCTGCTTTGTGCCCTTGTTTCGCTGGCCATTGTGCTGATCATATTGTTTCGGCCCAGGCAAAATGGGGACGTAGCATCCTTGAATGCCCGCTTTGACGCACTGGCCGACCGCCTCGATAAACTCACTGAATCGTTGCGCACCGACCTGCGCGACAACCGAGGGGAAATGGCTGCTGCAGCCCGCGACAGCCGCACCGAACTGGCCCTTTCCATACAGGGGCTGCGCACCGAACTGACCCACACGCTGGGCCTCATAACCGAAGGCAACCGCACTGCCATGGCCGGCATCCACAACACGCTGGAAGAAAAGATTGACCTGCTCCTTGACCGCATTGCCCAAACGGGCCGCGACAGCCGTACCGAACTGGCCCAAAGCCTGCGTCTTTTTGGTACCGAACAAAATGCAAGGCTGGAGGCTTTTACCATCATGCAACAGGAAGCTGCCGACCGCACCCTGTTTGGCCTGGAACGCATTACCCAAAAAGTGGAGGATAAACTTACCGCTGTTAACGAGCAGGCCCGCGCCGATGCGCACCTGATGCGCCAAACGCTGGAAACATCTTTTAAAGGCTTCAACCACACATTTACCGATGGCGTAGACCGGATGAACAACCTGCAGCGTGAAAAATTTGAAGCCTTGCAGCGCGAACAGCAGGACCTGGTGCAGCACACGGGCCAAAAGCTGGAGCACATCCGCGAAACGGTGGAAGAAAAACTGCAGAAAACGCTGCACGAGCGGCTGGGACATTCGTTTGAGCAGGTGGGCCGCCAACTGGAAAGCGTGCAAAAAGGCCTCGGTGAAATGCAGCTCCTGGCACAGGACGTGGGCGGACTGAAAAAAGTATTGAGCAATGTAAAAATGCGCGGCGGATTTGGCGAGGTGCAACTGGAAATGCTGCTGGAAAACATTTTGGCGCCTGAGCAGTATGCCGCCAATGTGGCCACCAAAGTGGGTAGTGCCGACCGGGTGGAATTTGCCATCCGTTTTCCGAACAAGGACGGCGACCGCAATTATGTGTGGCTGCCCATTGATGCCAAGTTTCCGAAAGACGCCTACGAACAATTGCAGGATGCCTATGACGGTGGCGACCATGCGCAGATAGAAGCTGCACAGAAAGCGCTGGAAAGCGTGATCAAGAAAATGGCTAAAGACATTTGTGAAAAATACATCGACACCCCCAACACCACCAATTTTGGCATCCTGTTTCTTCCGTTTGAAGGCTTGTTTGCCGAAGTGGTACGCAAGGCCAGCCTGCTCGAAGAGGTGCAGCGCACCTGCAATGTAGTGATCACCGGACCTACCACGCTGGCGGTAATTTTAAACTCGCTGCAAATGGGCTTTCGTACCCTGGCCATTCAAAAGCGCAGCGGCGAGGTGTGGACGGTACTGGCCGGTGTAAAAAAAGAGTTTGAACAGTTTGGCGGCCTGCTGGAAAAAGCGCAAAGCAATATTCAAAAGGGCCTCAACGACCTGGAAGGTGTGGTGGGCGTTCGTACCCGCGCCATCCAGCGCAAGCTGCGCGGTGTGGAAGTGTTGCCTGAAGCGGGGGATGATATGTTGGTGGATGAAAAGATCGAATAAATGGTTATTGTAAGGAGCCCCGATGGGCATTACGCTAATGATACCAACATGAAAATGCCGCACTTTCTACCTCTATACGCAACATGAAACCCCACATCCTGTTTGAAGAAATACAGGCCACAGGCAATAGAAAAATCCAGCAATTCTTTAAGGTTACGGCCACGATCTTTCTGCTGGCGCTGGTGGTAAACTTATTTATCCAAAGGGGCGCCCCTTCTGACTATACAACACTTCTGTTTGCTGGTGTGCTCTTGTTTGCTCTGGCAGCGATATTTACCAGCATCCGCATGGTTACACAAATCAGGCAGGATGGCATTTATGTGCGCTACCCTCCTTTTCAACCATCTTTTGTGCGGTTTGGCTGGAGCGACATTAGACATGCCTACATCAGAAAATACAATGCCCTGCCCGAGTACAATGGATGGGGCATAAAAAGGGGCCAATCAGGAAGGTCGTATACAGCTGGTGGAAACATTGGGCTGCAACTGGAACTGTATGACGGCACCCGCATCCTCATTGGCACAAACAGGCCAGCGGACCTGGAGCAGGTGCTTGCCTCCATCCTTGATTGATGGCTGCTCCATCGTATATCATTGTAACAAATGGCCGCAGCACAATTTGGTACAGGCGGGTGCAATGCTGGCCGCCTGGTGTATATTGGTGAATAATCACCATCGTCATGAGTCAAAAATTAGATCAGTCGAAAACCACCGGTGCGCATTTTCAATTGAGCAGAATGGTGGGCGAATGGAAGGGCACCACCAAAACCTGGTTCGATCCTTCAAAGCTGGAAGATGAATCGCCCATCAGTGGCACCATGAGGCCCATTATGGAGGGCCGGTTTATTTTGCACGAATACCAAAGCAGTTTTGGAGACAAGCCCCTTACCGGTATGGCCATTTACGGCTACAACCTTGATCTGCAAAAATTTCAGTGTGCCTGGATGGATACCTTTCACAATGGATCGGCCATTATGTTTTCGCAGGGAAATAGGGGCGATACTGATATTAGGGTATTGGGAAGCTATGCATACGTAACGCCTGAAACAGAACAGCACTGGGGCTGGCGCACCCATATTGACCTGATCTCCGATTCGGAACTGGTCATCACTGCCTTCAACATTACACCCGACGGACAGGAATCGAAAGCAACCGAAACGGTGTACCGCAAGGCCGGTTAGCTTATTGTAATTTAGGTTCCTGGCAGGGCTGCTGCATCAGGAAAATGCTGCTTTTTTTGAAAAGGCGTGCTGGTAAGATCAGCGCAACAAATAATAACAGGCGATGGGGCGTATGAACGGATGCCCCGGCCTTTGTAAAAATATAGCTGCAAGTAAAAACAAAGAGCTTTGTTTCACCCTTTAACCACAACCAGATGATGCACGGCAAAAAGATCATCCTGCTGATGTTTTTCTTTACCATCTTTTTTACAGCAGCAGGACAAACCATCACCAAACTGGACAACACAAAGATCACTTTCCAGGCGCTGAACCAAAAAATTGGAGCGTTGATGAAAGCCGCAAATGTGCATGGGTTGGCCATTACTGTTTTTAACAACAACAAACCTGTTTACACAAAAACATTTGGGTATAAAAACCTGGTCACCAAACAACCTATACAAACCACTACCAACATTTATGGAGCTTCGCTCAGCAAGTCTGTGTTTGCAGTGATGGTAATGAAATTGGTAGAAGAAGGCGTGCTGGACCTGGATAAACCACTACAGGATTATTTGCCCAAGCCTATTTGGGAGTACCCACCTACCAAGAAATGGCACGACAACTACAGCGATCTAAAATCTGACAGCCTCTATGCCAAAATAACGGCACGCATGTGCCTGGCGCATACTTCGGGCTTTCCCAACTGGCGGTGGTTTGAGCAGGATGAAAAGCTGCGGGTAAAATTCAACCCCGGTTCGCGCTACCATTACTCGGGCGAAGGGCTGGTGTACCTGCAGGTGGTGCTGGAGCATATGCTGGGCAGGCCCCTGGAAGATTTGATGAGGGAAAAAGTATTTGTGCCTGCGGGCATGAAGCGGTCTTCGTATACATGGCAGCCGGCATTTGAAAACGACTATTGCACCGGGCACCAAAGTACCGGCGAATTGTATGAAAAAGATAAAGACAATGAGCCCCGCGCTGCCAGCACGCTGGAAACCACCCTGCACGACTATACGTTGTTTACCAGCGCGGTGCTGAACAATGGCTTGCTGCAGCCTGCCACTACAAAAAATATGTTCACCCCGCAAATAAGGCTGCGGTCTGTTCAGCAGTTTGGGCCTTTGAGCACCGTCGATTCTACTTTGAACGACCCCATTGAGCTGAGCTATGGATTGGGTTGGGGCTTATTGCAATCGCCCTACGGCGCCGGTGCTTTTAAAGAAGGACATGGCGATGGTTTTCAACATTACTCTATTATTTTTCCCAGGCAAGGAACCGGCATTATCCTGATGAGCAACAGCGACAATGCAGAAAGCATTTTTAAAGAATTGCTGGCCACCGCTATTGGCGACACCTTTACCCCATGGTACTGGGAAAACTACATTCCCTATGACCTGAACAAAAACTAGCAGTGCCCAACCTTTGGTTGCTGTGGCAGGTTGCGTGTCGATATAGCGATAGGCCTTTGGGTTATCGCCAGGTGATAAAAGGAAAATAGTAGCTCCCCCTACAGCAATAGCCCCGGCTGGTTACCTACATGCATAACCGAAAATGCTGCGCCAGGCAGTTGGTTCATCCAGGCACTGCTGTTACTTTACAACGCATAAAAACAAACCAGGACAGGTAGCCCGGCGGCAATTACCTGTAGGATGTTGGGAATAAATTGTAAATCCCTAAATAAAAGGGGACCTTAGGAGGCAGTAAGCAACGCTTTTCAATACCACACAGGCAACATGTGCACTGCGCTAAAATTTACCAATGAATAAAAAGGGCCCCATCATCATTATCGAGGACGATACGGACGACCAGGCAATACTGATTGAGATATTCAAAGAATTGGATTATCCTAATGAGCCTATTTTCTTTACCGACAGTGTCGATGCTTTGGAATACCTCACCCATACAGAAATTGAACCTTTTCTGGTGCTCTCCGACATTAATATGCCCAAGCTAAACGGGATGGAATTACGCGAAAAAGTACACAACAATGAAGACCTGAGAATGAAATCTATTCCTTACCTGTTTTTTTCTACCAGTGCCGAGCAGCAGCATGTGATCGATGCATATTCCAGGTCCATCCAGGGCTTTTTTGTCAAGCCGAGCAGTTACGATGGGCTAAAAAAAGTAATTGTAAAAATTGTGGAATACTGGCAGGAATGCGAATCGCCCAATTATATTAAAAATGCGCAGTAACCTTCGAGTTCGTCGCAGGCATTGAACGCTTAATAAATAGCAACCCTAATTTGTTGCACTATAAAAACATCAAGTAAAATTTCCTGTACGATAACCTCACAGTTGAGGCATAGTGGTCATGTTGCAGTTACATCAGGTAAAAGGAACCGGTTTGTATTTACGCCTTTCATTCCTGTTGATGGTAAACCTGGCCGCAAATACCGGCGTATTTAAAACAGCGGCCAGGCTTTGATCCAACTCAATCCGTGTTTTCCAAAATAAAGAGTTCTTCTATTGGCTTTTCAAAAACCCTGGCAATCTTTAAAGCCAACACCGTTGAAGGAACATATTTATTTGCTTCCATTGCATTAATGGTTTGCCTGCTTACCGAAACTTTTTGGGCAAGTTCCTCTTGTGTCAATCCTTTAATAGCTCGTTGCACTTTGACTGTATTTTTCATTGGGCATTTCTTTGGAACTTTTGTACAAAACGTAATTGAACCGGATGATAAAAATGAGCAGGATGGTAAACATGTTATACAGCATAACATTCAGGAATGCCACTCCGTAAATGAAAAGAAAAGCAAGCAGCAGTAAAACATAATTTACAAATACCGCCCAAAGCAAAGAGGACTGCCTGAGCCCCGCAATAAATTCATCTTCTGTTTTTTCTCTGGAGAAACTAACCAGCAACGCCCCTATCAGGAACAAAACACCAACCGCCGTCGGAACAATATTGGTGCTGATAACTCGGAGCTTGTCGCTATTGCCAAATGCTGGCTGGTTTAACAGCGCAAAAACCTTTGCTTCCATTGAAAAAATTTCGAAATCAGTTACAAGCAAGGCAATGCCTAAAATGGTGGCAGGAATCAGAATATACCAGCCAACGGCCTTGTACTTGTTGGGTAGTAAAAACTTGTTTGTCATGGTTGATTATTTATTATCAAATGTAAAACATACTTTACATAAAGCTACATAAACTTTACAAAAGGTAAAAAATTTACTACAAATTGTGGGTAAAGTTGTATGAACAGGTTTAAGGCTTACACAGAACATTGCTGCGATGGCGTTTGCACCCAAACACCTTTTTCAAATTGCGGAAAGCTACAGTCGTAGTTTAAAATGGACTAAGCCCTATGCACTTTTGGCTAAGAGAATAAAACCTGTTAGAAAATGAAATAACAGCAATGCTACAAGCATCCGGATACAAACACTATTTACTCAACCTGCTTTACAGTTGGTGCAAATGCCATGAATAACTACCTGCACGTTTTCTGCCACATATCCTTCGGGCAGGGCTATCTGTGGAGAAACCACGTCGTCGAGGCAGGTAGTGACATTGCAGTTGGAGCAGATAAAATGTATATGATCGTCGTGATGATGGTCTTCATTGCAATCGCGGCACAGGGCATAGCGCACCGAATTATCGGCAGTAGGTATGGAATGTACAATGCCTTTTTCCTCAAATGTTTGCAGGGTGCGGTAAATGGTTACCCGGTCGAACTTTTCACCGGCTTTTTTTTCAATATCACCATGGGCCAGCGCATCGTGGCTGCTCATAAAAAGGGACAGTATTTTTTTGCGGCTGTCGGTTACGCTCAGGTTTTTACGCCGCAACAGGTCGGCAATTTTGGTTTCCTGTATAATTGTTTCTGTAGTGCTCATGGTTGATAATCTTTCGATAGACGATTGATGCATTACGCTTGGTTTAAAAAAGGCTTGATGATGACTGTATCTGATAAATAATACAAACCCAATCGTCAATCCAAAATCGTCAATCGTAAATCCGCTCAGCTTTGCTGCAATCGTTTCCTGATCTCTTTGCTCAGTTCTTTCATTTCGCTGGGCTTCAGCCCATCATATATTTTTACCACGCTGCCATCACGGGCCACCAGGGCTATAAATTGCGTGTGCAAAAAATCGTCTTCTATATTGGCCACGTCATTGGCCGGGTCGTCAATTTTATAGCTGTGCCGCGCCATGCTGTACAGGCTGTCCTTGCGTCCGGTCACAAACACCCATTGCTGCGTGTTTACCCCCATCGAGTCGGCATAGCGCTTCAGGCGGGCCGCCGAGTCGGTTTCGGGGTCGCTTGTGTGCGACAGGATCATAAACCCGGGTTCAGCCTTAAACTCTTCGTACACAGCCCGCAGGTTGCGGTTCATTTTAGGGCAAATGCCTTTGCAGGTGGTAAAAAAATATTCTACGGCCACCACCTTTCCAGCTATGTCCTTTTCTGTTAATGGCTGCCCGTTTTGGTTTACAAAATTAAAAGGCTGCACCTGGCCAATGGGCGGGATGGTAACCTTGGTAAAACCCGGAATAACAGCCGACAAGGCCACAAAAAACCCAACAACGAGCACGGCAAAGAAAATTATATAAAAAAGGGGCTTGCGGGATTTCATAATAGGTGCAAATTTACCAACAAAATGGGAGCACGGCACCTTTCACCATCAATCTTGCCGCACCCAATGCTTTTTTTATGAAAACAATGATGCTTCTTTTATCGCTGGTTTGCTGCAGCGCTGCATTTGCCCAAAACGACGAAGCGGCCATACGCGGCCTGATGGCGGAGCAAACTGCTGCCTGGAATGGGGGCGACCTGGAGGGTTTTATGCAAACCTACTGGAAAAGCGATTCGCTGCTGTTTGTGGGCAAAAGCGGTCCTACACGCGGCTGGCAGCCTACCCTCGACAATTACAGGCGTGGCTACCCCGACACGGCAGCTATGGGCAAGCTGAGCTTCAACCTGCTGGAGCTGCGCCCCCTTTCGCCCGACCATTATTTTGTGGTGGGCAAATGGATGCTGCAGCGCACCGCCGGCAACCTCAGCGGCCATTTTACCCTGCTGCTGCGCAAAATAAAAGGCCAGTGGAAAATTATTGCCGATCATAGCTCGTAAACAGTTTTTTGCCACATGCTTCTCCACGGTCATTGAGGCCGTCCCGTCAATACGAGGCGCCGGATAACAACGAAACATGGCAATTCACTATGCCGTCATTGCGAGGCGCCGCAGCAATATTGTGGTAAGCCACAACCAATGCGCCGCAGCAATCCCCTGCCTCCATTTAGATTTGATTGTGGTATAGCCCGTTTTTAAGGTCCGAAAGGAGATTGCTTCGGCGCGGTAGTTCTATTTAACTACAGCACCACCAGTGTGCCTCGCAATGACGGCACCATGATGCCTTTGCAATGACGCTAGCTGTATGCCTCCGAATAACAGGCATTTTAATGCCCCAACATATCCTGTTAATCCTTTTCCAATCCTAAGCATCACTGGTTACCTTTGCACCATGAGCGATCTATTGGTAAACAAAGTGGCCAGCAGCGGCCTCATTACCCTCGACCTGGAGCAGTTTCTGCCGCAGGGCGGCATCAAGGTATTTGACCTGAAGGATTTCCTGTTCATGGGCCTGATACTGAAAGAAAAAGACTACCGCGAAGCCCTGAAGGCCCGCACCTGGGAGGAATATGCGGATCAAAACGTAGCCATTACCTGCACTGCAGATGCCATTATCCCGGTATGGGCTTATATGCTGGCAGTAACCTACCTCGAGCCGGTGGCCAAAGAAGTGTTTTTGGGCACCCCCGAAGAGTTGCACCGGCACCTGTTGGTAAAGGCCATCGAGCAACTGGATTTGGCCCCCTATAACGAACAACGCATCGTGGTAAAAGGCTGTGGCGAAACGCCCATCGACAATGTGGCATATGCCGCCATCACCAAGGTGCTGCGGCCCGTGGCCAAAAGCATCATGTACGGCGAGCCCTGCAGTACGGTGCCCATTTACAAGAAAAAATAAGGAGCGGCAGTGCGCCTTTTTATTTAAAAATTATAGCGGCGCCCTGTGCACTGCTGGTTCCAAAAGAGCATACATGAAACAAACCTTTTTTGCCCTGTGGGCAGCACTATTGCTAACTGCCTGCGGCAACAATGCAGCTCCCAAAGGGGAAGAAACTGACACTGTAGCTGCCGAAGCTGAAGAAACAGAAGCGGCATGGGCAAAAAGTGCTTTCCCCGAACTGTATACCCACCTGAAAACACAGGATGCCTCCTTCAACCCCGCACTATTCCAGGAAACGGAAGGCGGCACTACCACACCTGTGCCGGCACGTTTTTTTGCCCCCGAGGAGCTGGAGCCGTTCCGGCCATACCTGGTGTACAACAAGGACAGCAGCAAGGCCATCGACCTGGTTTCGTACAATTATATCATTAAGAAAACCGGGGGGCAACCGGTACTGGAACCCGCCGGCCCCGATACCGAAATTGGTGTAATAGACCTAAAAAGCAACATGCGGACCCGCATATTCTTTAGCGGGCCCGGCACCACCATTCGCGAGGCCAAATGGCTGGATGAACAAACCGTGCTGCTGGGCGGCGCCGAAACAATAACCTCCAACAGCATCAGGCCCATACTAATCCGCATCAACCTGGAAGAAGCCAGCCTGCAGCGCTTTTCGTATGCCGATAGTTTGCAGGGCCAGTTAAAGAAGTAAGTGGGGTAACGTCGTCTGTCTAAAACCAGCCGCGTCTTTTAAACATTACCAGCATGCCTACGGGTATCAGCAGCATGGCGCCAACGGCGGTATAAAACCCCCATTGGTTGTGTGCGGTTGGTATCACATCGAAGTTCATTCCAAAGATGCCACCGATAACGGTGGCAGGAGCCATCAGGCAGGTAACAATGGCCATCACCTTCATTACCTCGTTCATTTTCAGGTTTACGTTGTTTACGTACAGGTCCTGCATCGAGATCATGATGTCGCGGTAGTTTTCGCTGAGGTCGTATGCCTGTATGATGTGGTCGTACACATCTTTGAAATACTTGGTGGTTCGGTCGTCGAGCAGCTCGCTTTCGGAGCGGATAATGCCGCCCACCAGGTCGCGTACCGGGGCGATGTTTCTTTTTAAAACAATGAGCTCTTTGCGCAGGTAGTTGATGCGGGCCAGCGACCGGGTATTGCTGTTGCGGATCACTTCTTCTTCGGCATGCTCAATGCGGTCGCCCAGCTTTTCCATTACAATAAAGTAATTATCTACTATAAGGTCGAGCATGGTGTAGCATAGATAATCGGCGCCACGCTGGCGCAGCTTGCTGGTGGTGAGCCGCAGCTTGTCGCGTATGGGGTTAAATACATCGCGACTCGGGTCTTCCTGAAAAGTAAGCACAAAGTTTTTGCCCAGCACCACGCTTACCTGTTCCTGCTCCACCGAATGTTCCTTATCGTTGTAATAAAGCATGTTGAGCAGGCAGTACAGCGTACCCTCCACTTCGTCCATCTTGGGCCGCTGGTGCAGGCTTAATATATCTTCAATAATGAGGGGGTGAATACCATAATGCAACCCGATAGATTCCACGTCGTCCTTGCGCAGCCCGTCGATGTTGATCCAGCTTACCTGCTCGTTATCGCGGTACTCGAAGCTTTCCCCTACCGCATTCAGCTCGGAATGATGCAGGGAGGCCGCGTCGTAGTTGTACACCGTAATCTGGGTAAGCTCTGCATCGGTGCGGGTAACGTCGTCGCTGGGCGTGGCCTGTAATATCTGCTTGGTACGCTTGGTGCCAAACAAAACCGATGGAACTAAATATCGCAGGTATTTTTCAGGGCTCATTTCCAACCTTATGTGTGCAGCAAAATAAGACAATAAAAAAAGGCGATCAGCGTCGCCTCTTTTTTTTATCATCAAAACCGGTTATCAATGACCCGTTGCCATATCGCTGTTCCAGATATCGCGGTACAATTTCCACTTGCCGTCCTCCATTTTCCAAACTACCATGTATTTGCCCTTCTCCACGGCTTTGCTGCCATCTCCCATTTCGTAGGTGCCGCTTTCCACCAGCATATTTCCATCGCCATCCAGCTCGCTGGTTTTTAGTGTCACTGTTTTGATGCCCATGCCAGGGATCGCTTTTGCCATGCTGCCCATGGTGTGCCGGGTACCGGCCAACATATTGGGCGGATACAAAACAGCCTGGCTATGATACAGAGCCACAATTCCGGTCGAATCGCCGGAAGCCATAGCTTTACCCAGCTGCTGGTTGGCAGCCTCAATGGCCTGCCGTGCGGCGGCCATATCGAAGTTGCGTTTTGGAGCAGTAGTGTTGTTATTGCTGGCAGCAGCTGTGTTTTGCGCATTGCCTGTAGCGGCCAGCACCAGCAGCGCCAGTAGCGAACAAAAGACCTTTTTCATAATGGCTAGTTTTATAACAAAGTAAAAAATCAACCACTGTCCGCACACCTGCATCGTTTTTTTCTGGCACAAAAAGGCCGGAAACCAAAGAGCTTCCGGCCTAAGTTTATTTGTTGCACTAATGGAGTAGTTATTACAGCTTTTCGTACAGTGCCCGCAATTTTTCGCGGGTCATGATTTGTTCCCAGTCCTTGCCCAGGGCATTTTCCCATAGGGGCTTCATGCCCAGCGACACATCAATCATTTTATCGAATTGCTCATCGGTTAAGCTATTAGTAATGCCCTGCGGAATATCAAACCCACCTTTTTCCACCATGCGCTTGAATTCGGCTACGCCCTGCGGGTAAAATTCTTCGAGGTGGTTCATTACAATACAGTTGCCGATGCCGTGCTTGGTGCCCAGCAGGTAACTAAGGCCATAACTTACAGCATGCGCCACGCCTACCTGGCTGTAGGCAATGCTCATACCACCGGCGTAGGAGGCCATCATCAGTTTGTCGTCGCATTCTTCGTCCCAGGTATCTTTTTCCAGGAAAATATACTGGCACAGCTCCAGCGCTTTTTCGCCATAGCTTTTGCTGAACTCGTTGAGATACGTACCCTGCAAGCTTTCAATGCAATGGATATAGCAGTCCATACCGGTGTAAAAACGCTGGTTGGCAGGTGCATTGGTGGTAAGCTCCGGGTCGAGCACAATCTGGTCAAACGGGGTAAAATCGGAGTTCATGCCCAGCTTGCGGGTAGGGCCGGTAAGCACGGTGGTGCGGCTTACCTCGGCGCCGGTGCCGCTGAGGGTGGGAATGCCGGCCTTGTACACGCCGGGCAGTTTTACCAGGTCCCATCCCTGGTAGTCGGCGGAGGAGCCGGGGTTGGTCATCATCAGCGAAACCGCTTTTGCCAGGTCCATGGTGCTGCCGCCGCCAATGCCAATAACGCCGCTCACCTGCCCGAATTCCTCTTTCAGGCTTTGGGCAAGTTTGTCTACCTGTGTGGTCTTGGGCTCGTAGGTTACGTCGGCAAAAATCACTTTGTCGTTGCCACGTAGCGGAATGCGGCTCACCAGGGGTTTGCCTTCAAAAAAGTGGTCTACCAAAAAAATCATGGGCTGGCCTTCTTTTCTGTGCGGCGCCAGAATTTCGTCGAGCTGATCGAAGGAACCGCGGCCGTACACCACGTAGTCCACCATTTTGAAGTTGCGGAATTTCATATCGGGAAGAAATTTTTTGAGGCCACAAATGTCGGGAAAAGGAGATTGGGATGTACGATTTACGATTGCGGATTTACGATTTGGCTTTGGCAGCACTGCATTGTCAAGCAATTGGCAGGCGGTTAAACGCAATCGTAAATCCGAAATCTACCATCCAAAATTTCTCGTGGCATTGCTGTTGCATAACCCGGTTTATAAAACCCTCAATCTCTATATCATGACTAAGAAACCCCGGCATATGAAAACCATCTGCCTTATAGCACTGATTGCGGCAGTACCGCTTGTTTTTGAAAATTGTGCCCGCAACCCCGTTACCGGCAAACGCCAGGTGGCCTTTATTTCGGAAGAGCAGGAAATAGCCATGGGCAAAGAAGCCGACCCGCAGATCATTGCGCAGTACGGCCTGTACGAAAACCAGGCATTGCAGGCTTTTATCAATGAAAAAGGCAAACAAATGGCCGCCGTTTCGCACCGGCCCGGCCTCGATTACCAGTTCCGCATTGTAGATTCCGACATCCTGAACGCCTTTGCCGTTCCGGGAGGTTACGTATATTTTACCCGCGGCATAATGGCAGCTTTTAATAATGAGGCAGAGTTTGCCGGCGTGCTGGGCCACGAAATAGGGCATATTACCGCCCGCCACACCGTTTCGCAGCAAAGCAAGCAGGTGCTGGGCCAGATTGGCCTTATCGGCGGTATGATCCTGTCGCCTACCATTGCCCAAATGGGTGAGCAGGCCATGCAGGGGCTGGGCCTGCTGTTCTTGAAATTTGGCCGCGATGCGGAACGTGAATCGGATCAGCTGGGTGTGGAATACAGTACCAAAATAGGATATGATGCCACCGAGATGGCTGGTTTTTTCAATACCCTGAAACGCCAGAGCCAGGCCAGCGGCGCCGAGGATTTACCCAATTTTCTGTCTACCCACCCCGACCCGGGCGAACGCAACGCAACGGTGGCCAAACTGGCGCAGGAGTGGAAAGCCAAAACCCCGGGTTCCAACTATAAAGTGGGGCGCAATGAGTACCTGCGCCGCATCGATGGCATTATTTACGGAGAAGATCCCAAAGGCGGGTTTATGGAGTCTGGTATATTCTACCATCCCGAGCTGAAATTTCAGGTGCCTGCACCTTCGGGCTGGCGCTACGCCAACTCGCCGCAGCAGGTGCAGTGGGGCGAGCCCAATGGCCGTGCGGCTATGATTTTACTGCTGGCTCCGGGCAATAACCTGCAACAGGCCGCGCAAACTGCATTACAACAATATAAACTGCAACCCCTGGAAAGCCGTGAAATAACCGTAAATGGCTTGCCCGCCCTTGCGGTGGTGGCCGACCAGCAGGCGCAGCAACAACAGCAGCAAACACAACAAGGCGCAGGTGTACGCACCCTGAATTATTTTATTCAGTACGGCAGTACCGTTTACCACCTGGTGGGCCTGACCAATACCGCCAATTTCAACAATTATTCAGCGCTTTTTCAAAGCACCATGCAGGGCTTCCGGCAACTTACCGATGCGTCTAAGCTGAACAGGCAGCCGCAAAGGGTGCGCATCAAAACAGCAGCGGCAGCCACTACCTTGCAGGCGGCCCTGCAACAACAACGGGTGCCGCAGGCACGCATGCAGGAAACCGCTATCCTGAACGGCATGGCCCTTACCGACCGGCTGGATGCAGGCATGATGTACAAGGTGATTGAATAATAAACCGAAAGGCATATATCAAAGGGGCTGCATCGGCAGCCTTTTTTTTGACCCCAACTTAAATGTGGATCTAGCATTGCTGCTGGCTGCAGCTTATGGTTTTTCCGATACAGCGCACCGGCGGCAATGGTCGGCAATAAGGCTGGTGCCCATGATATGGCCTGTTTGGTACAACGGCTGCTGGGTATGGGAAGGCTGTTGGTGCTTTAAATAAAAAAGGCAGGCTATGGCTAACAGCATGGGATTATTGTTTTTTACTGATCAAATCGCTGGAACCCCCGAATACTTCAGGAGCCAAGGGTAAAAATGTTTCACCAGCCCGGTATTGATAAACATCAATGCCGGGGCAGCTATTCGTCAACCGGGTGGCGGCATCCAGGAGCAAACCATATGGATGACAAACTACACTGCTGTTTGATATGATTAATTGTATCCATACATTAGGAGTTTCTGATCACCAAAACAAACAGGAACCATGGAAGCCGCCACACAAACCGGAACGCAGCAAACGCTCCATCATCATTTGGCCGCATTTGTTGCTGCCGACCTAAATGAGTTGATCAAAGACTACACTGAAGATTCCGAATTATTCACTCCGGATGGGGCACTGAAAGGGGTAAATGCCATCCGGTCATTTTTCTCCGAGGTGTTTAAAATTTTTCCAGAAGGGTCAGCATTTGAGGTAAAACAAACCATTATCAGGGACGATGTTGCCTATATTGCCTGGAGTGGTGCATCCGCATTTGTAACCATTCCGCTGGGCACCGATACGTTCATTATGCAGCACAACAAAATTTTGTTGCAAACCCTTGCTGCATCAATCATCCCAATACAACAGTAAAGCAAGGCTGCATTCAGAAACATGTGTCAATGCACAACAACGCTTGCAGCCATTATTAAATACCGCATACAACAACAATCCCTGTATGGTGCTTCGGCATAAGCACCTAAGTTTGCGTACCGCATTGTGGGTACGGCTGAATTACTATGGATAACAGGGCTCCCTATCAATACAAAACACTTCGCGTAGCTGCAGTAAATGACGAAGCACCGGACTTTAAAACATTTGTGTTTGAGCCGGGTCATGGCCTTGCTTATAAAAGCGGGCAGTACCTGACACTGGCGCTCAACGAGCCGGAAGCGATCAGGCGCTCCTACTCCATTACCTCGGCACCGGCGCTGCAGGAGCCACTGGCCATTGGGGTAAAACGCATTGCCAACGGCACCTTTTCGCGCTACCTGTTCGACCGCATCGGGCCGGGCAGTGAGCTGCATACCATTGGTGCCGGGGGCTTGTTTGTATTGCCGGAAAATATATCCGATTACCGGCAGGTATTCTTTTTTGCTGCAGGCAGCGGCATCACGCCCATATTATCCCTGCTCAAAACTGCCTTGCATGCGCATCCGCACTTATCGGTAGTGCTTATCTACAGCAATCCATCGCCGGAGCGGGCCTTATTTTTACAACCGGTACAACAATTACACGAGCAGTTTGGCAGCCGGTTTCACCTGGAGCTGCTGTTTAGCAACAATCCCAATTTGTACCGTGCCCGCCTGCACCGCGATCTTATTCTGGAATGGCTTAAAACACTGGTTTACCCCGGCAGGGACGCTACGCTGTTTTACACCTGTGGGCCGGAAAGTTATATGCGGCTGTGCGTGTTTACGCTGCAGGCCCAGGGCATACCGGCTGCACATATTAAACGCGAAAATTTTATCACCCACACGCACAGCGCCGGCAGAATATTACCACCCGATGCGGCAACGCATACAGCATGGATCCGTAAGGATGGCGTGAAGCAAGCAGTGGCAGTGGCATTTCCAGAGTCCATTTTAAAGGCGGCCAAAAAAGCAGGCATGCAACTGCCTTTTAGTTGCGAAGTGGGCCGCTGCGGCAACTGTGTGGCGCACTGCACCAGCGGCACCGTGTGGCATTCGTACAACGAAGTGCTGACGGAGCGGGAACTGCAACAAGGGCTGGTACTTACCTGTGTAGCCCACCCGGTGGGCGGCGATGTGGTGCTGGAAATAAAATAGCTGCCTTTACAACAACCTGGCGGCTTTCTCCAGGTCTTCCGGCGTGTCTATTTCCACACCCATATAATCGGTGAGCACCATGCGCAGGGGCACACCGTTTTCGAGGTAGCGCAGGCATTCCACTTTCTCGGCACTTTCCAGCGGCGACATAGGCCAGCCGGTAAAATCCATCAGTGCACCTTTGCGAAAAGCATACACGCCAATATGCTCGTAGTAGGTAATAGGAATTTCCTTATTGCGCGGATAAGGAATAGGGCTGCGGCTAAAAAACAGGGAATTCCATACCTTATCAACGCACACTTTTACAAAATTGGGGTCGGCGATGGAGGCTTCGTCTTGCAGCACCTGCATCAGGGAGGCTACGTGCACCGAAGGATCATTGAATTGCAGCAACAGTTTTTCGAGAGGCTCGCGGGCCACAAACGGCGTATCGCCCTGCACGTTTACAATCACGTCCACATCGAGGCCGGCAGCAGCTTCTGCAATGCGGTCGGTGCCGCTTTCATGTTCGCCTTTGCTCATGATCACCCGTCCGCCCTCCCGCTCCATTTCTTCGCGAATAATATCGCTGTCGGTTACCACCAACACTTCATCAAACAGGCCGGTACGCACCGTTGCATGATAGGTATGTGCAATCACGGTTTTGGTCCCCAACTGTTGCATCAGTTTGGCAGGGAAACGTGTGGCAGCATACCGGGCCGGGATCATAGCGATTTTTTTCATAACAGCAAAGGAATGAAGAATGAATTAAAAAAGGGGTTTAAGCAAAAAGCAGCAACAGCCATCGTACATAAATTATTAAAACAGATTTACTGGGCTCGGCAATACTTGAGTACATCCTGCGGTATCAATGTGCTCACATACAGTTCGGAAAAATCCAGTGCTTCCGCTGCCCGCAGATCCTGGCAAACCAGGGACCCCTCTTCAGGCGGAACACGATCAAGATCAGCAGCGGTCAATGGGGGCAATGTAGTGCTTAACTTACCTTTTGTAGCACCTGCGGGCCGGTAATGGTACATGCGTGCCATAGCCCGGTGCACCAATGCTTCCCGCATCAGGGGCTCTGCCTGCAATGCCTTGTCAAAGGAAGACACTGCCTTGTCGTAACGCATTTCCATCATCAGCAGCAATCCTTCCTTAAAATGAGTATCGTCGCTGGTACTGTCTGCCTTTAAGATGCGCAACAGGGCCTTGTTGGCTTCCCGGAGGGAACCACCCTGGAGGTTTCCATAAAAGATCGCAGTTTGATATGCTACGGTGTACTGCCGTTCATCCGGAACCTGCACCCCGTGTTGGATCAGCCGTTGCTGCTTTACTTTGCCGTTTGAATAGTAAGCAATAGATGTATCGAAGGCTGTAGCCTTTCTGCGTTTCAGCGTATCCTTCAACTGGCCGGTAATAAAATAATTGCTGCCGTAGTACGCTACTTTATCATCGGCATACTGCCGATGGTGCAGCAGCATCCCGTTTGGATAATACTCCTGCCAGGGGCCGTGCAGCAGGCCATGCCGGTAATGGGCCACTTGCTTTTTGTTTCCATTTTTAAAAAACACCGTTACCTCGCCGTGCAACAGCCCATCTACCAGAGTGCCCCTGTTTAACATTTTACCGCTGTTGTAGTAGTCGATGTAGGTACCGCTGTAGGGCATGCCATTCTGCGTCCAAACGCCGTGCAACACCTTTAGCTGTTTGAGGCCGGGAATGAGGCGTACACTATCGGGTCTGCTCCTGTATGCTTTAGTAAAAACATAAATGATTTTATCCATGTCTGCCCATCCAAGAAGCTTTAAACTGTCCCTGTCTTTTACTTCCCTGATGTCGGAAATATCTTCATTAGTAATGGGATTCCACTTTTCCGGGTCGTTGATGATTGGAATGGAATCAATAATAAAAAGCGTCCGCTCCGGTGCTCCCTGGCTGCCGGCTCCTGTACACCAAAGCAGCAAAAGGGCTGAAAGCAATATCCGGTTATACATGCAGGTAAGTAACATTTGCAGTAAAATATTTTCCTTACAGCCCATTTTTTTATTGATCGTAAATCAACCTTTTAAGTGGGTAGCCATTTGAATTAAATGTACGCCTGAAAATAGCTGCAGCATCAATGGTGTGCCCTGCGGCACAAAGCCATACAGGCGTTTACCAGTATTATTCTGCAGGCAAATAAAGCTGCATCTTTCCCCGTTCAAACAACAGTTCATCCAGGTGCCCCATTTTCTTCCTGTCAGCACTGATCAAATGCATATGCAGATAGGAATCATGGTGCGTAAATACCGCCTTATGCGTTGTTGAAAAAAACCAATGATCTCTGCCGCCTCGTTGGCGACCCCATAGTTTTGCTGGCCCCTGTGCGCTTCGCCGGGCGAAGAAACTGTGGCTCCCCTGGGCAGGTTCACAATATGAATGGTGGCCCTTTTTACCGTACCCGAAAGCCTAAACAAAAAAGGCCTCCTGGCGTTTTTTGTTACCTGGTCAAGATACTGTTCCAACTGGGTAATGGTTTGTATGCTGTCGGGCAAGGTTTGCTCCTTCCATTGAGCAATATTGGCATACCCAAAAAAGGGTGCTTTTATATCATAGGTTTCTTCTACCTGCATGGCAGTGTCGGAGACAACTACTGACTTATACGACCTGCCATCAAGGCTCAAGATTTCGCCCGACAAATAAGCAACAGGCCCAAAGCCGTACAAGTTTTTTTTGCTGGCAATGGTGTCGAGGTAGATTTTTCCCGGGAGTTCGCCCTTCCACATTACATCCCTCATTTGCCCCACTATCCTTACGTCATTTGCCTGTGCCCCCGCCGCACCGCTTGCCGATAATGATATTGCAAGCCCTAAAATAATTTTGCTATAATACATCCTACATACTCATTGTTGTTTTGCTCAGCAACTTCAAATTCTTTAATCGTAATTGCATCGCCCTACACATCATTCACAACTCATAATTCATCATTCCTTGTTCCTTGTTTAATATTTTCCCTTCAACTTCCTCTGTTCCTTGTTCATCTGTTCATCTGTTCATTACTCCCTACCATCCAATGCCATAATCCTCGCCATGGTTGGAGCTGCCGCCCCAAAGGGTGCCGTGTTTCCAATCAAAATAAATGGCGTTGATGGGGCCACTGGTGCGGGCCTGCGTAGTGGGCCGGTAGCCCATCTTGCGCAGTTCCGCAAGCACCCAGGGTGGCGTTTGCTCCTGCACAATAATGCTTCCGGGCACCGGCTTGCGGTCTTCGGTTTTTTCCCCACCCAGCGATAGCCACAACTGGTTGGAATTGAAATTGGCCGCTTCTGTGGCTTGTTGCACTGTCATGCCAAATTCTACCATGTTCAGGAAAAACTGCAGCAGGTTCTGGTCCTGCGTATCGCCGCCCTGCACGGCAAAAGAAAGAAACGGTTTGCCATCCTTCAGCGCAATTGAAGGCGTAAGGGTAACGCGGGGCCGCTTGCCCGGCGCTACTACGTTGAACGGGTTGAGCGCAGAATCAAGCACAAAACTTTGCATGCGCTGGCTCATGCCCACGCCGGTGTTGCCAGCAATGGTGGCCGGCAGCCAGCCGCCGCTGGGTGTAATGCTCACCACCCAACCCGCACTGTCGGCGGCTTCTACCGTAGTGGTGCCCCGCAGGTAGCGGTCCATATAAGCATCATTTAGAATGGCCGATGTGGCATCGTGCACCGGCACCACGCTGCGGTTGCGCACCGGCGTGGTATCCATGCTAAACCCGCGCTGGCGGAGCAAGTTGAGATAAGGGTTGGTCTTTCCTTCAAAAGGATATGGGTCGCCCGGCCCGATGTTGGGGTCATTGCGCAAGGGGTTAATAAGGGCAGCACGTTGTTTTGCATAGGCTTTATCCAACAGCCCTTTGATGGGTTCCTGCGGTGCAAAAAGGGGATCACCGTAATAAAAATCGCGGTCGGCAAAAGCAAGGTTCATGGCCTGGTACACCGTGTGGATATAGCGGGTAGAGTTAAAACCCATGCCTTTCAAATCGAAATTTTCGAGGATGTTGAGCGCCTGCAACAACATGGGGCCCTGTGTCCATTGCTGCAGCTTATACACCTCAATGCCTTTGTAAGAGGTCTTCAGGGGTTCTTCCTCGGTAGGCTTCCATTTGGCCAGGTCTTCCATCGTTATCAAACCGCCCTGCTCCTGTGCGCCCCGCACAAACTCTTTGGCGATATCGCCTTTGTAAAAACGGTCGAATGCGGCATAAATGGCTTGCTTGCGGCTTTTCTTTTGCCGCAGCGCCTGCTGTTCTGCCTCCACCATTTTGGTCAGGGTTTGCAGCAGGTCGGTCTGCACAAATATTTCTCCGGCTTCCGGTGCTTCGCGTTGCTGCCCCAGGTGCGGCAAAAACACTTTTTTGCTGTACGGCCACTCTTTAATGCGGGCTTTATTGCTTTCCATCTGGTTGGCCGTTTGCGCCTCAATAGGGTAGCCGGCAGCCAGTTGCATGGCCGGCGCCAGTACTTCTTTCAGGCTAAGCGTACCATATTCTGCCAGCATATAACAAATACCGCCCGGCGTACCCGGCGTGGTTGCTGCCAGCGGGCCATACTCCGGCGGAAAATTGTAGCCTTTGCTCTTGAAAAATTCTGGTGTAGCACCAGTGGGGGCTACTCCCATGGCATTGATGGCAATTACCTTTTTTGTTTTAGGATTGTAAATCAGCGCCTGCGTTTCGCCGCCCCAGCTCAATACATCCCACATGGTGCAGGTAGCCGCCAGCATGGCACAGGCCGCATCCACGGCGTTGCCGCCCTTACCAAAAACCATGGCCCCGGCCTGTGCTGCCAGGGGCTTGCCGGTAATGGCCATCCAGTGCCAGCCGTGCAGCGGCGGTTTTTGGGTGGGCTGCGCCAAAATACTGTTGGCAAGAAAGCAGGCACACAGCATTACACACCACAATTTTTTCATATTGGTTGATTTATGTTGAAAGTTTGCGCATTAATGTTCACTGCGGCGAAAGCCCAGGCCCGTACCCATATTGGCTTCTTCGTAAAACATGGTAATAGTAAGGATAACCCGGCCGCTGGCGTCGGTGCTTTGCGATTGCAACACATGCGATATGCGGCTGCGTTGTTGTTGCATCCATTGACCCACTTCGGTTTGCAGGGCATCGGCGGTGCCCGAAAATATTTTAAGCTGCATTAATTAACCCTCCTTTTGCCCAAGATACGGAGCTCTTTTTTCGCAGCCCTTTAACAGACCGAAAAAACAAGTCTGACCTTCCTTCATTTTTGGGCCGCTTATCTTCGCCGCATGAACGGACATCCCACCATCAAACGGCTGCGTGTGCTGGGCTACCTGGAGGCTATTTCCTGGCTGCTGCTCCTTTTTATTGCCATGCCCCTGAAATACATTTGGGAGCAACCCCTGATGGTGCGCTACGTAGGCTGGGCCCACGGCATCCTGTTTATACTGTATTGCCTGCACCTGTTGCTGGCCAAAGGCATCTTGCGTTGGTCGTTTGGTAAAATGGTAGTGGGTGGTGTGGCAGCTTTCTTTCCGTTTGGTACACTTTGGTTCGACAAAAGGATTGATAGACCATAGTCAATTGTCTATGGTCTATCGACGATGGACTACTCCGCTACTTCCAGCCAGTACACATCCGAGTGGTTGCGGGGCAGGGGGCCAATCATCAGTCCACCAGGTTCCGGAATTTCTTCAACAAGGGTAAAAGTGGGACAGTCACGGTCCAGCCCTTCAAACACCAGCGTAAACCGGTGACCGGCCTGCGCCAGCTTCCAGTCGGGGAACGATGCAATGCCAAAGGCCTGCACCAGTTGCTTACGGACGCCATTTTGCTGCACCAGGTAAGTGCTGGGCCAGATGCGGATAAAGGAATCTTCCACCAGGGTGCAGTGCACAATGGTAGTACGTTCTTCCAGTTGCAGGAAGTCGACTTCAATAGTAACATCCGGCGCAAAATGCGGCCGGGTAATGATTGGTGTTTCGGTCATAGACGCCCCAAAATTACGGAGCTGCAGCGCACCGGCAAACGCTGGTATCGGTATTGCTACAATGGCGGAGCATTTGTGCCGAAAATTTGGGTGCACGCAGCACAGCAATGTTTCTGCAGCAAAAGCGTTAAAGAAAAAAAGTGTTCCGGCTGCTCCTTACCATAGTGCTGTTTTGCTGCACCCTGCATGCTACTGCCCAGGACCTGAGCGGGTTTTGGAAAGGTACGCTTACCATGAGCGGCGGCTGTTTTCCGGAAAACCATATTGAGCTGCAGATCAGCACCAGTGGCGGCACCGTATCGGGCAACTCCTACCACTACCTCGACGTGCACAATTATGTAAAGAAAAGTTTTTCGGGCACCTACACTCCTGGCGAAAAAAAAATCACGGTCAACGAAGGCCTGGTTACCACATTTAAAATTCCGCCGCACTGTATTGTGTGCATAAAAAACTACACTTTGGTATATAGCCGCCAGGGCGACGAAGAAGTGCTTACCGGTGTATGGGACGGTACCATCATGAACAGTTCGGCTCCCTGCCAGCCGGGCAACATTGTACTGCGGCGCATTGCCAAATCGGCCTTCAAGGATATTCCTGAAATAGCAGTGGATACGGGCCAGGTGCGCCTCGACTTTTACGACAACGGCGAAATTGACGGCGATTCCATTACCGTACTGGTCAACAAAAAAATGGTGCTGCAGCACCAGAAACTTACGGCACAACCTATTACTACCTACCTGCAGGTTACGGCGGGCAGTACTTTTTTTGAAGTAGAAATGGTAGCCGAAAACCTGGGTTCCATACCGCCCAATACTGCTGTACTCATCATCACCGCCGGCGTAAAGCGCTACCAGCTTTTCCTGGCGTCCAGTCCTACGCAAAGTGCTTTTGTACGATTTGTGTACGAAGGGGCGGCACCGCTATAGTTACTCCTGCAATCATACTAACCACATATTTTCACCGCTCATTTTGGCACGTCCATCGTGCAGCCATGCCTGTACCTGTTTCCTTACACTATATTTGGGGCGAAAAACCGCCCGGATTAAGATGCCTGCAGCAAGCCTGCCCCTGGATGTAGCCCAACACTGGGCGCACCTGAAATGTGTATCGAAACGGGGATTCTTAAATGCGCTGCTATGAAATGCTGGCTTTTTATCTGCTTCCTGCTGCTGACCACTGCAGTTCCGGCGCAGCACAAAGCAATAAACCTGGAAAAACTCATGAGCCTTGGCCTGCTTTCAGAAGCGGCGCTGCAGAAAGGGCTTTCCAAAAGCGGTTTTCACCTGGCGGATATGGACACTGCCCTGTATTTCGAAAAAAAGGGCAGGGACGGCACTTTGGAAAAGAGCATTCGTTTTACCCGCACGGACCAAATCATTCTGGTACAACTGAACACGACCAATACCGAAGAATTTGCACAGATCAACAAAGACCTGGTACGACAGGGTTTTAGTTATGCCACCGAAAAAGCCGTTATGCCCGGCGTATTTCAGTTGTACCAGAAAGGGCCCTGGTGCGCCACCCCCGCCGTATTGCAGCAGGATGGCCGCAACTGGTACCAACTTTCCCTTCAACTAACCAAACTTCCGCAGCCTGCCGATATCCGCTACCTCGAAGACCTGGCCTTGCTCCAGTCGCATGAGCAACTGGCCGCAGTATTTGGCCCGGCCCAGGTGCGCCGCGATGTTTTTTATTTTGCGGAAAACGACATCAGCAAATGCTCGGTACTTTTTCCCAATTCTTCGCGGCAGGTAATTGTGGTATGGAAAGACGAGATCAATAACCGCGGCATATCCTTGCTGGTGCTGGGCGGCAGCATACAGGGACGTGGTTCCAGCCCTGCCTATTTCAACGAAACGGGGCAAAACCAATGGCATTCCAGGCAGGGAGTATTTGTGGGCATGCCGCTTCGCCAGTTGCAGGAAATCAATGGGGGCCCGCTCGATTTTTTTGGATGGGAAAGCGAAGAACCCGGCCTGGTGGCCCTGCACAATAGCGGCCAGATCAATTTTAAAACATTGGGCGTGCAATTGCATTGCATCGACTGCAATGAAGACCGTTTTTATTCGAGCAAGCCGCTGCTTAATTCTGCGGTGTTGCTGCAGCAGGCACGCAGGGTTTATATACGCACCCTTGTGCTGAAGCCGCGTTGATTTGAAATTTTCTTTTGGCCTGTGGTGCTAAAAAACTGTCTTGCAAAAATTAGTTGCTAATGATGCTTATACTTTTTTGCGCCTGCAAAAAAGGGCCTCGCAGGCCTCCAACCAACGACGGCATGATTGCGGGATGGTACCCTGATATTGCTCTAATGTTACCGTGGTGAACGCCAGGAAAACACCATTCAGTAATAACATAGCTGCTAAAAGATGCTTTGATATTACAACAGCACAATTCATCATTCGCTTAATCCTTCAATCCATGCTTTCCGCATAGGGTACCATGTGGCATGCCGGGCTATTTTATGAAAAAGTAACCGGTGCACTTCTGGAGCCAACCCAAAAACGACCTTTCCCAAACAGGTTGTACACAAGTGATTTTCTGCCCCGCAAAAGCATTTAATTTATTTGTAATAAATATTTTATGAGGAAGAAAGAATTGCCGATGAGGTATGTTTTCCACAAATAATCATTTTTTTACCTACCTTTCAGCTAACCGCAGGCGTCCCACCCCTTTAAAAACAGGCTGATCCGTATTGTTGTTGTACCAGTGTTTTTACGGCACTGCTTTTGTGTCATTTATCAACCTGTAATTCAATGAACATGAACCCAAAAAAGTTTGCATCGATGGATAGGGCGCAGCAGCGCATTTACCTGCTTACCGAAGGTACTTTTCTGGCAGAGCGCAATACCGCCGCTTTTGACCTGATGCTGTACGATCTGAACGGGTTTTATGTAGAAGCCGCATTTTATAAAAAAACAAACCGGGTGGCTTACTTTAAAGTGCTGCATCATACCGATGCGGTTGTACCCTACCTCGCAGCAATCGACCTCGATGGCTTGCTGCAGGAACTTCCTTTTTAAAGCCATATTTTCTGGCGCATGATGTATTGCTAGCTTTCACTTTTTATACGAATAGCAAAAGCGGAACTCCGGTTCCGCTTTTTGTTTGTACCCCATACCAGTTCGCTTTAGCAGCGCATGGTGTACTTGTTTTAAAAAAGATAAAGGCCCGCAACTGTTTGTTGCAGGCCCTTTGTATCAATACTGTAATTGCTGTTTCAATGGCGGTGTTTCTTCTGTTGACACTTCCCCCAGGCAGGCAAACACTTCGCGGTAAAATTCGGGATGCGACTGCCAGGTTTGGCCCGTAACAATTTGCCCATCCCGCACGGCCTGCTGGTCGGTGATATAGTTTCCGCCGGTCAATTCAATTTCGCTGCGCACATGCTCATATGCCGTAACGTTGCAGCCTTTTGTAAGACCTGCGGTAACCAGTATCTGCACGCCATGGCAAATGGCAAATACCCACTTGCCCTGCTGGTGAAACTGGCGCACTGCTTCCAGCAATTGCTGGTTGTGGCGCAGGTATTCGGGTGCCCGTCCGCCCAGAAGCAAAATGGCCGTATAATCTTCGGGCACTATTTCCGCAATGGTGATCTGCGCTTCCGAAACATAGCCGGGCTTTTCGATGTAAGTATCCCAGCCGGGTTCAAAATCGTGGATCACCAAATTGAGGCGGCCGGTGCGGGGCGCCGCCATTACCGCCGGAATGCCTGCTTCGGCAAAACGCTGTACGGCATAAAGGGCTTCAAAACTTTCTCCGGCATCGCCGGTTACAATCAAAATTTTATGTTGCATGGTTCTGTGTGTTTGATAAGGCCTTTAAAAATAAGCATTCAATATTGTTTCGGATGGCGATAATCGCCAAAAGGATGTTTGATGGTGCGCTTAAGCGGTATCTGCATGCCGCCGGTTTGTTCCATCCAGTCAAACAGCTCACCGGCCATTTGCCTGGCCCGCTCTGCATGTTGCGGATCATTGATCAGGTTTTTGGATTCAGCAGGGTCCTCCTGCAGGTCGTACAATTCGTTGGCGTCCCAAATGCCGTGGTAACGAATGTATTTATACCGGTCGGTGCGTACGCCGAAAACAGTAGGCGTCATGGGAAAATCATACTCCCAATAGTATTCGTAAAAGATCTTGTCGCGCCACTGTGCCGAGTCGCCACGAAGCAAGGGGATAAACGACCTGCCGGGCATTGCTTGCGGCTTTTGCAAACCCGCCGCCTCAAGCACCGTAGGCGCAATGTCGATGTTCTGCACCATTTTATCCACCACCTTGCCGCCCTTGAATAATTGGGGGCAATACACCAGGAACGGCACTTTTACCGACTCTTCATAAAAATGCCGTTTATCGATCAGGCCATGTTCACCAAAGCTAAACCCGTTGTCGCCCATATACACCACCAGCGTGTTTTGGTCCAGCCCCTCGCTTTGGAGGTAATCCATCACGGCACCAATGCTTTCGTCTACACCCATCAGGGTTTCACAGTATTCCTGCACCAGGGTTTCAATGCTTTGGTGGCTGTGGTACAGGTAATCCACGCCGTGCCAGCTATAGCGTTGTTGTTTTACCCACTCGGGCCAGCCTGCCTTTTTGTAATCGTCATTAAGGGTTTGGTAATAGGTTGGCGGTAGTGGATATTCCTTGTATTTATATTTTCCCCGGTGCCGCTTTGCCGGCGTTACCGGCGAATGCACGGCTTTATGCGACAGGTACAGGAAAAAGGGCTTGGCCTTGTCGCGGCCTTTCAGCCAGTCCAGCGCATGCTCGGTAAGCAGGTCGGTTATATACGTAGAGTCGCTGTACTGTACCTGGCGGCCGTTGATGTTAAGCGTAGGGTTGTAATAAACACCCTGCCCCTGAAAACTTTCCCAATGGTGGAACCCCGGCCGCGGCCGGTCGGCTGCAGCTTCTTCGCCCATATGCCATTTGCCAAAAAAAGCGGTTTGATAACCGGCCCGCTGCAGGTATTGCGGAAAATAGGTATTGCCGGAGGGCTCCGGCGAAGCATTGTCTACAATGGTGTGTACATGCGAATAAGCACCGGTAAGGATGGAGGCACGGCTGGGCGAACAAAGTGCGGTGGTGACAAATGCGTTGCGAAACCAGGCACCGCCCCGGAACATGCGGTCCATATTGGGTGTTTGCAGCCAGGGCAGCTTGCCGGTAAAACCCATAAAATCATACCGGTGGTCGTCGGAAAGGATAAACACCACATTGCGCGGCTGCGCCCCTTTTATTGCTGCCAGCTTCAGATCTACCGGCCTGCCTTTTTGGGCCTGTAAAAAGCTGCCCCAAAGGATACAGCAACAAAAAATAAGGGCAAGCTGGCGCATGGTTCTTTTTTGAGCTAAATAAAAAACCTTTTCTGGTCAATGGCAGTTTGAATATACCCAACCCTTGCCGCATCGAAAAATATGGTGGGCATAAATGCCAATTTTTCCACAAATCAGCATTGCTGCCTGCTCCCCGGTAATAATCCGGGGCCACCTTCGTTATTGGCCTTGAACCGCATTTGCTCACCGGGGAAAATACCGCCGCCATCACACATGAAGATCATTTTTTGCCTCCTGCTCACTGCCACCGCTTCTCTGTCACTATGCGCCCAGGAGCCGGCCTATTTTGTTTTACCGCAGGAAGTACCAGGTGCCGCAGGCAAACTGTTGCCAAAGGCCACGCTGCGGCAGCACAACTACGGCGCCATCATTGGCCTGCAAAAAGGCAGCAGCACCGCCATTGAGCTGGGCTACGAAATGCACTGGCGGAAAATAGGCCTTAAAAAACCAAACATCTGGGGGGCTACCACCAACCTCGAATACAGTTTTTCCAACAACATCATTGGGTATAAGGCAGGCGTATGGCGCAAACAGGGCCGCATCAACCTTACTTACGGCGGCAACCTGGCTTATTTTTCCGATTTCCAGGGCGGCCAGCAATTTGGCATTGGGCCGGCTGTAGGTTTCCGGTTGCTGGGCCTGCACCTGGTAAATGGCTACAACATTTTACTGGGCGATATGAACCGCACCAAGCGGGGCGTGCCGGTAGGCGCCAATACGCTGTACATTAGTTTGCGCTATTATTTTCCTACCTCCAATAAATTCGTGTGGGACCGCAACGGCGAAAAAAGCCGGGGTCTTATTCCCCGCCGCTCCGATAAAAGCGACCGCAAAGGACTCTTTGGCAAAAGAGCGGAAGAAGAGCAGCGCAGCGGGTTATTTGGCCGCAAAAAGGAACCGGTAAAAGAAGAACGCAAAGGATTGTTCAACAGAAAAAAAGTGGAAGAAAAAGAGCCGGAACCCAAGGGCCTGCGCAAGTTGTTTCCCAAAAAATCGGAATAAACTTACTTCTAAACTTTTACCCGGTTGTGGAATGGTATTGGCAACAGTACACCCAAAACACCATGCAGTTCATACCCTTGGATAGTACCCGGCAACTGGCCGAAATTCAACAAGGCACTGGTCCCATCGTTATTTTCAAACACAACACTACCTGCCCCATCAGCAAGGGGGTGCACCGAAATTTAGAGCAGGACGGCGCACAGCTTGCAGACACACCCGTGTACCTGCTCGACCTGGTTGCGCACCGCGACCTGTCGGATGCGGTGGCCGAACAATTCCAGATTCCGCACGAATCGCCACAGATACTGGTGATTAAAAACGGCGGCTGTACCTACAGCGAATCCATGCTGCACATTTCGGCCGAGGCTACTGCAGAGGCGTTGCAGGATTAAGTACGCTATTTATTCTTTTCAACAAGAAGGATTCTATGCCGATCAATAAATCAAATGTATTTCCCCTTGGCAAATGCATTTGATTTATTGATCGGCATAGAAAACATGCTTTGGCAGCTCATTTATTAACAGCCCCTGTAAAAGAGCTGGCATAAAGGTGGCGTTTGGCTACCTGTTATAACTTAGAGTTTGCTGCCAACCGTTTGGACCTTTGCCAAGGGTGTAGTGTACTTCTACTTTTTAAAGTACGCGGTTGCTTCATAATAATCGGCACCATCAGTTTCTTTGATGAACAGCACCAGATTGTTGGTGTTGATACTCAGGAAGTCAAAGTAATCACCAGCCATGGCCACCTCTGTGTAGCGATCAGAAGCACCTGCTTCATAATCGTGGTAATCTACTTTTTCAAGGGTCCATTTGGCAACTATGCCCTCCTGATTTCCATCTCTATCGCTGTTTTTATTGCACGAAGTGCCAATCGTAGCCGACAGGATCAATGCGGCCAGCAGCAGCATGTTTCTTATTACAATATATTTAAGAATGGAAGAAATTAATTGTATTAAAATGCGAAGCCTATATTTAAACCCAGCCCACGAAGACCGGCAAATGGACCTGATATTTTCCCGATAACGCCATTGCTACTTACCTGTGCCTGCAGCAACGTCTTATCGCCAATAACTCCGAGATCGTTTATTTCCCGCTCAAGCTGCCGCCGCTCCTGGGCGGTCATGCCGCTCAGGTTTATATCAGCATCCAGGTTCCCATCCAACTTCCCATAATGGGCGCCCAGCAGATACAGGTCTACCATTACCCTTTTGGCCAGGGCAAACTGGGCGCCGATTAAAAAGCCGCCGCCGAGGCCGTGAGCTTTGGCCTGCAACGGTATGATGTAGTTCTTGGTTGCGGTTGCATATTCGTAGCGATAAGCTACGTCAAAGCTGGCGCGGCGACCATACAAGCCAAAGTATACGCCCTTGGCACCTGGCTTGCGACCTCCATAAAACCTTATTTCGGCTGTGATGGCATTGTTGGCTGCGGTAGTATTATTTGCTTCTTTCCTGATGTCTTCATCGCCCACCCGGGTAGCTATTTTATCAGTTAGTTTAAGGCCGCCCAATGCTGTGGCCGGGCCGTAGCGGTAGCCCGCCAACACCGATGTTTTGCGGCCTATAAGTCGTTCATAGGTGAAGTTGTAATTATTGAAGGCAAGAGATGAGAGGTTCATTTTTACCACGTTGCGCATGTAGTGGGGCCGGGGCTTTTCACTGGACGCAGCAGGGTGTAAAGATGTATCGCCTTGTGCTTGGGTGTTTACTGCCATAAGGGCCAGGCAGCATAGCAGCAGTAGTATTGGTGTTCGTTGCATGATTGTGTGTTTTGCCAAAGGTTATTCTTAACCACATGGGTAACAACGGGAATAGAACGGATTTGAGCACGGGATTTTTCCCCTTGTTAGCTGCTAAAAATACGGTTGACCACAAGGGTTGCAAATAAGACTTTTGGGTGGTACTTTTTGGCACTAACAAAAAATTAAACATCATGAATGGAAACGTAAAAAACCCACGGCACACCTGGACCGCACTGGGCAAAACACAAGCAAGCATCCAATCTAAGGAACCACCTAAAGACCCTATATTGATTTATGAAGAGCCTTGCAGCTTTAGAATGGATGGAACTGAAGATGTGCCTTATGGTATTGCCATAAGTACCAAAAGTGCGGTATGTCTGATGGCGGCATTGCTAAAAGACTTTGAAAAAGCAGGTATTTCGTTGGTTGGATTACCCTTAGTTGAGGATGACAATGCAGGCACTGAAACCGAAAAGAATGAGCGGCGAAAGAAATTGTTGCTCTTGCTGGTTGCTTCTTTCGGTATAACTTTCGATAAATCCATTTTACTTAAGATACTGAGCCAGCCTTTGTGCGAAGGCATTCGATTTTACCCATGTAAAAAGAATGTTCCAGATGATACTGGTGAGAAAAAACCTTTTTTCTCACTTGTGTTGGTAGGTGTTGACAAAGACGGCCATGACCTGCATTTCGAAGGTAGTACCTTAGATGATATAAAATCAGGGCCTCCTGATATTTCCCGGTCGCTTACTTCCGAGTATGGGCATCCGCCTACTCAAGCAGACTTTATCAAGTCTGAAAAATTCAAACTTTTGCGTCTTGCAGAAATAGAGGCTGAAAGCTTGTAAATACCAAGTAGGAGCAAAAAAGTACCCTATGAAAATTAAAAAACCGTCTATAGGAGGAAGCACTCTTGAATACCTACTACATCATTTACCATTCCCTTATTTTTATTGCATTAGTGCTGGCTATTATCGCCGCAAAACGTGGCGCCGCGGCTATGCCATTCCTGGTGTGGTTGCTGTCGCTTATTCTTTCAGTTGAATTGTTAGCAGAGTATTTCATTTATTTAAAAAAGCCTTTTGTTTGGGCGTATCATCTTTTTGTAACGGCCCACTATGGATTGCTTTGCGCCTATTACTTACACACCGGTGGCACCCAGCGTCGTAATCCTGTGTTGCTTTCCATTCCGATTTTCATCCTATTTAGTTTGGGGGTTTCCACCTTGGTATATCGGTTCAGCTTATTTCCTGGCATCAACATCAATGTAGCAGGAGCATTACTGTTCATCATCTTTACCCATCTCCTTTTTAACCTGGAAAATTCTGCTGCGGCCCCTGTTTACAAACATCCTAATTTCTGGATTGCCATTGGGGTATTGTTGTTTTTTGGTGGCACCTTTATGGTAAATGGCATTTATACACCGCTACTACGGTTGGACGATAAAAAGGCAGTAGAACTGTATCTGACCATTAATAGACCACTGAACCTAGCACAATACAGCTGCTTTATAATAGGCTTACTATGTTCAATACCAAAGAGGAAATATATTTTGCAGTGATCCTGGTGAGTTTTTTCTTTATCATTTTAGTAAGCATCATTATTATCACTGCGATACTTTACTATAACCGAAAAAAAGCGCATCAGCTGGAGGTTACAAATTTCCAGAATACCCTGCTGCAATCACAAATAGAAATTCAAGAACGTACCCTCCAAAATATATCGCAGGAAATTCATGACAATATTGGCCAAACCCTGAGCTTGGTAAAGCTCAACCTTAATACCTTGGATGCAAATCGCCCCAACTGGACCCAAAAAGTGGCCATGTCGAAAGAACTGGTCAGCAAGGTTATTCAGGACTTGCGCTGTCTTTCCAAAACATTGCACAGTGACTCCATTTTATCAGCTGGGCTGATCAAAGCAATAGAGTACGAATTGTCCATCATTCAGGTTTCGGGTGTCCTGCGCACCAGCCTCCAAATAAACGCCACCCCCACTCCACTAGACCCGCAAAAAGAACTTATCTTATTTCGCATGGTTCAGGAGGCGCTCAACAACATTATCAAGCATGCAAAGGCTTCTCTTATATCAGTAGAAGTGTGGGAAGAAGCCAAAACCATGCACCTGCGTATTTGCGATGACGGTACCGGTTTTGATACAACACTGCAGCACAAAGGCATTGAAACAGGCTCGGGCCTGCACAATATGAGCAATCGTGCCCGACTCATAGGAGGCACCTGCAATATTCAAAGTGCCCCTGCACAAGGCACCCGGATAGAAATAAACATTCCCTACAAACCCGCCACATGAGCCCAAGTATTACTATAGCCCTTGCCGATGATCATACGCTGCTGCGCAAAGGATTATCCACCCTGCTGCAAGAAATAGGATTTATAGTACTGTTCGAAGCGAACAACGGTATTGAGTTCATTGTTCGCATGCAGCAATGCCCACAGCCGCCAGATGTTGTGTTGATGGACATTAACATGCCGGAAAAGAATGGCTACGAAACCACCCAATGGGTAACCAAACATTATCCCGCTGTGCGGGTGCTTGCATTATCTATGTACGACGACGAGCAAGCCATCAACCGTATGATGCAAAGCGGCGCCCATGGCTTTTTACTAAAAGACAGCGACCCGGCCGTATTGCAGGGTGCTATTGAGGCTGTAATAGACAAAGGCTTCTACCTCCCTTAGCTAAACATTTGCAAGTTCTTATGCAGGAAAAATGCAGCTTAAATCAGAAAATTTAATTTTAAAAAAATAGCCCTGGCTTAACCGAAGCACATTTTTTGTGCAGTCTTTGAAAATACCCTGATAAAGTATCATCATTACTCGCCCTTAACCCAACGCTTTCCGTACCGCCGGTGCTACCACCGTTCCCAGCAATTCAATAGAGCGCATCAGGTGTTTGTGCGGCAGGGCACCCACATCCATCTGTGCCAAAAAACGGGTGTGGCCAAACAGCTCGTGTTCATACAAAATTTTATCGATCACTTCCTGCGGGCTGCCCACCAGCAGGGCACCCTGCGGGCCGGTGCTATGGTCAAACTGTTGGCGGCTAGAGGGCGGCCAGCCCCGTTCGCGGCCTATGCGGTTCATGGAGGCTGCGTATGTGGGATAAAATTCATCCCGTGCAGCCTGCGAATTTTCGGCTATATATGCATGTGAGTTGATGCCCAGTTGCAGCCCTTCCAGTGCATGCCCGGCTTTCCCATACACATCGCGGTATAATTGGGCAAAGGGTGCAAACCGTGCCGGTTGCCCGCCAATAATGGCCAGGCCCATGGGCAGGCCGTATTCTGCAGCACGCACCACCGATTCCGGGGTACCGCCCACTGCCACCCAGATGGGGAGCTTTTGTTGCGCCGGCCGGGGATAAACAGCCTGGTTGGCCAGGCTTTGGGTGTGTTTTCCCTTCCAGGTAAGGCGCTCCGCTTCATTTATGCGCACCAGCATGTCCAGCTTCTCGGCAAACAGCTCATCGTAATCTTCCAGCTTGTATCCAAACAAAGGGAATGATTCGATAAAAGAACCCCTGCCTGCCATGATCTCTGCACGGCCACCCGAAAGCAGATCCACAGTTGCAAACTGCTGGTACACCCGCACCGGGTCTTCGGAAGAAAGCACGGTAACGGCGCTGGACAACCGTATTTTTTTAGTGCGTACTGCCGCCGCTGCCAGCACTACAGCCGGTGCCGATACCGCATAATCGGCGCGGTGGTGTTCGCCAATGGCAAACACATCGAGCCCCACCTCATCGGCCAGCTCAATTTCTTCCATCAGGTTTTTAAGGCGCTGCTGAGCACCCAGCTCTTCACCGGTTTGCGGGTGGCGGCCAATGTCGGCAAAAGTGTAGATGCCTATTTCCATAATATTTTTCTCTGATTTTCTTGTGGCAACAAGATGGTAAAGGTGCAGAAAAAACAGCGCCTTTCGAACAAAGGGCATTCTGTTTGCCCGTTGTATACAACAACATGTTTGGTGCAAAACTTCCCGAATTCAATATGCAGGCTTCTGGCACTTATGTATGTGCCCGGTGCCGCCATGCCCTGTTTGCCGCCCACCAGCAGTTTGATGCGGGTTGCGGGTTTCCTTCATTTTGGTGGCACCTAGAAGGCGGCATAACCCAAAAGCCGCTGCACACTTACGGCCGCAGTCGCATTCAATTGTTGTGCAGCCATTGCGGCCAGCACCTGGGACATCTTTTTCCCAACAAGCATACGCCAACCGGGCTGCGTTATTGCATCAGCAAAACATCCATACAACTGGAGGAGCAAGCAAATAAAAAAGAACCAATGACCGAAAACGAAGATCACTTCAACAACCTCAAAGCCTTTATCCGCGAACACCGCAGCAACGAAAGCAACTTTGATACGGTGTACCAAAAAATGGAAACCGAGCAAGGGCAAGCTGCCAGTCAACAAGGGGATGCAGCGTATGCCGCCAGCCTGCAGGAAATTATGGAAAAACAGGCAGCAGAATACCGCAGTGCAAAAGAAGCGGGCGGAACCGCCTGGCCCGAATACGAAAAACTGATTACCGCGTGGGAACGGGCCATTGCTGCCGCATCGGAAAATAATTCCTGAAACGCTGCTATTATTCTACTCCCAAAAGTTGTGTCCCCAATCATTGAGGTATGCAGAAAATAGTAACTTGACGGCGGATAAAAACTGCACCCAACCATGCCTTCTCAAACTGCCACCCGCCTGTTACTGGTTCTTATAATTTTCTTTTCAGCTGTAGGTGTACGGGCACAGCAAACAGCAGTGGCCAAAGGCAAGGTGGAGCGGTTTACCCTGCACGGCAAGGCGCTGGAGGGCAACCTTTCAAACGATTCGGCCCACCGGCAGGTTTCGGTGTACCTGCCCGCCTCTTATGCTACAAACAAAACGAAGCGCTACCCTGTAGTGTATTTCCTGCATGGCTATACCGACAATGATGCAAAATTTTATGGTTTTGCCCCGCACTGGATGACCCTGCCGCCCTTGCTGGATACAGCTTTTGCCTCGGGCAAACTGGGCGAAATGATTGTGGTTACGCCCAATGCATTTACCCGTTTTCATGGCAGCATGTATTCCAGCTCGGTTGCTACCGGCAATTGGGAAGAATTTATAGCCAAAGAACTGGTAGCCTACATCGATGCCCGGTACCGCACCCTGGCGCAACCTGCCAGCCGCGGCCTGGCCGGGCATTCTATGGGCGGCTATGGCACCCTGCGCATCGGGCAAAAATACCCCGATGTTTTTTCGGCACTGTACCTGCTCAGTCCCTGTTGCCTGAATAGTACACCGGTAGCTGCCGGCAGCATTCCGCAAAACTTTTTGCGGGCCGACAGCATCCGGACCATTGAGGAATTTAACCGTGCCGATTTTGGCACCAAAACGGTTTTTGCATCGGCTGCTGCATGGTCGCCCAACCCGGCTGCTCCGCCTTTTTATGTAGACCTGCCGGTAAAGAACGGCCAACTGCAGCCACAGGTGCTGGAAAAATGGGCTGCCAACAGGCCCCTGAATGTATTGGACCAAAACATTTACAACCTCAAAAAATTAAAGGGCCTTGCCTTTGATGCCGGCGACCGCGATGTGGCTATTGCCGCCAGCATACGGGTACTGGATGCGGAACTGGCTAAGTATGGCGTACCGCATTTTTTTGAGATCTATGAGGGCGACCATATCAACCGCGTGGCACAACGAATAGAGGAAAAGATGCTGCAGTTTTTTGCGCAGCACCTGCTTTTTAAAAAATAAACCAAACGGCGGTTCATTCCTTTAACTGAAACACCACTTTTGCATTTTTTTGCTCCGAAGATGCAATGTGCACCTGGTAGCGTTCTTCTCCTGCCGTTACAATCATCAGCGAAGTGTTGGGCGGAATGCTGCCCAGGTTGTGGGCCACCATAATTAATTCGTGGCGCGGGTTGCCGGCATCAATGCGTACCCTGATGCGTATAGGCGTTTGCGTTAGCCGGGCGGCAGCCACCACCTGCCGGTTGTTGTGGTACACACTTACCGTGTCGCCATCTATCTGTCCGTTGTCGTACAGGTCAATCAGCAATTCGCCCTCCCCTGTTTCTATCTGGCGCACCAGCGGGTTGGCACGGGTGCGCAACACCATAGGCACCGGCACGGCCGCTACCTGCCGGGCAGGAGGTTCAGGTGTGGTTTCAACAGCCGTTGTTTTTCTTTGGGCTGCAGGCGGCGCCGATTTTTCAGGTGTTTTGGCAAGGGGCTTTACCGTAGTAGGCTGGCCAGCCGCCGGTTTTGCAGCGGCAGGTTTTTGCACTGTTGCAGCCGGTTTCTTTTTGGGTGCTGCCGCAATTACAGGTTTGGGCGGCACACATTCGCGAAAAGTAATGTCGTCTACGGCAAAGTCGTTGCCGCAGCCACCAATGGTGCTATTGAACAGGGTCAGTATTACAGAGGTTTCACCGGCGGGCACGGTAAACATGCCGGCAAACTTGCGCCATTGCGGGCTGGTGCGCTGGGGCAGGTCGCCAATGCGGAAAGCAGCGAGCTTCTTCCCACTGGTAGTAGCCACCTGAAAAGATATGTTGGGCGAAAGCGAAGAGCAGCAAATATGCAGGCGGCACACATTGATCATCCAAAGCCCTACTTCGTAGGTGCGGCCGCCCGTGAGGCCACGTATGGGCCGGCTGAAAAACACACCGCCCATGGGCGATGCATTTACCAACAGCATATTGCCGTTTACATCGCCGGGGGTATGGTCCTGGGTAATGGTAAACCAATCGCCGCGAAAACAATCGTAGGTGGCTGGGGTGTACGTATAGTGGCCATCGGTGGGGCAGGAACCCAGGATGCGGTCGTAATTGGAAAGCGAAACCGTGTTATAATCTTCCACATCGGCACTGCGCCCAAAATCAATATGCACTACCGGATCTTTTAGCGTGCAGCCGCCGGGCTGGGCTTGGGCTGCCTGCACCCCACCGCAAAAAACGGCGCAGAGCAGGGCATGGCGTAAGGCTGGTGCTTTCATACAAAAGCATTTCGTTGGTAAAGGGAATTGCTTTTAAAAGGTACCGCTATTTCCGTTCATTTTACCACCGGCAGCAAACCTTTCCACCCGCTTAAATAATACACGCGGAATACTTTGGCTTTTTGTCCGCCCCGGTATATATCCATGGTCCGGTGCAACTGTATGTTGTTGTAATAGCGGCTGTAATGCGCCGCTACGTCAAACCACTCGTCGGCAGGCACTATGGCAAAAGCCTGCTGCATGGCCACCCTATCCTTACGCAGGTTGTTGAGCCAGGCATAGTGGTGAATATCTCGGAGAGGCCCCAGCCCGATCATTTGGATATTATGCGGCCGGGCAAAATAATATTCCACATGGGCGCCCCACCAGGTATTGCACACCAGTGGCGTGCCTTTGGGTATGGTGCCGTTGGCCAGCAGGCTGTTGTAATGTGCACCAAACTCCTGCCCGCTTTTTTCCCAGCCCAGCCGGTCCAGCGTTACATCGCCGCTGCCAAAATCTGTGGCCGCTTTGCTGCCCCAGGTGCCGGGATAAAAATGCGTAGCCAGGGGCCAGCTTACCGAAAAAATGACCAGGCTTGCCAGGCTCCAACGCACCCATACGGCATTAAACTCCTGCCGCTTTTTGCGGGCCAGGTACACTGCTGCCATCGGTATCAAGGTTACATAAGCCGGGCCGCTCCAGTGCGGATAAACGGTTCGGAACAGGGAAAGAAAAAGCAGGACCGCAGCAAGGGGCAGCCCAATGGAGGCAAAAAGCCAAAGGCTGGGCCTGGAGTGGCGGATGCGGCGAAAAAAGGCGGCCAATGCCACACCGGTTAAGGCCACATTTACCGGGTTGTTGAAAAAAGCCTGGCCCCACACCTCGGCACCAAAAGTGCGCCAGTTAATGCCTTTGCCAGCCACCACCACCCGGTCGCTGTGAAAGCGGTAGGTAACAAAATCGTATTCGGCATTCCAAACCAGTATAGGACTGATGACTAGCAGGCTAACCAGTGCGGAAAGGTATAATTGCGGCAGGCGCAGCCATCCTCTTTTTTGCCCCAAAATAAACAGCCCCAGCCCGCCCCAGAGAAATACGCCATGCACCTTGCTCATGATGCACAGCCCCGCCGAGAGCCCAAACAATATCCAGTAGCGCCAGCGCTGCTCTGCGTACAGCAATTTGGCCAGCATCCAGAGGCTGGCGGTCCAAAAAATCATTTGCGGCGAGTCGGGCATAAGCAGCAGCCCCGCCACCATGCCGGCATAAAAAGAGGTATTGTACAACACCACCGCATACCAGCCCGCTTTGGGCGAATGCAGCGTTGCGGCGGTTTGGTACATAAAAAAAGAAGACAGGGCACATGCGGCTATACTGCCCAGCCGCACAAATATTTCATATTGATCCAGTGCGCCATTGGCAGTAAACAGGCGGCCCAGAAGGGCTACCAGTGGCGGGTGGTCGAAATAATTCCACTGCAGGTGTTGGGTATACAACCAGTAATAAGCTTCATCATTGCCCAGCTCGATGGTGCCTGCAAGCAACAACCGCAGCAGCGAGCAGGCCAGCACCAGCCAGGCTGCGGCGCGGCCATAATGCCGGGTTTTGGGTAAAAGGGCAGGTTGTAGCTCCAGCGTGGGTTCGGCGGGGTGTGACAAGTACAACAAAATTTTATTTAGGAATGTCGAACGGTGGTGCCTTTGCAATATACGGGCCGCTCATATCCATACCGGGCCATTACCATTTTGCCGGCAAAGTAAAAACAGCGGTGTGTATAATTCCTAACCTGTTGCCCTTTCACTGATAAAAAACATTGTGCAAGGTGAACATGTAAAAACAGCTACCGGTAAAGAGGTAAAGCGGCAAAGTATGCCGCCCATTCTATGGCCTCAACTTTGTATAGATGCCCAAAACGTTTTATGATAGAAAAGCAATCCATAAACGGCAGAGAAGTGTGGCTTAAGGTGGACGCACATCCTATGCAACGTGAAAATCCGAATATCATTCCCCGGGAATATTTTACCGCAACCTATTACACCGAAGATCCCAATGGTGGGCCCATACATGGCGAGGTGGTTACCGACGAAACCGGCGAACCCAAGCTGTTCGAATCGCCGGTAGCGGCACTTTCTTTTGCCCGCAACCGCATGGAAGGCGGCAGCGACCGGCAACGATAATTCCTTTAGTGGGCATTGTTTTTAGCGCATTCATTTTCAGGGGAAACAAAGGGCACACCGCAATGGTTTTGCCCCTTTGTTTTTTAAATGCCGGTTTTCTGGATGCCGCCAAAAGCTACATACCCTGCCTTGTTGTTTCACATCTTCTTGGCCTATGCACCGCTGTTACTGCTCACTTGTAACATTATTTATCCTGGCCGGTTCTATTTCTGCTTACCTGCGTGGAAAAATATGTTGCGGTTAGCGGGCATCAAAAAGCAACCCGGGAGAAAGGTATTTTCCTGTAACCATTATTGGTCCTTGTTTGTCATCCTACACCGGTTTTTATAAACAGCCTCTACTTTTTTGCCATTACAATTGCCCCGCATTACTATGCATAAACCCACATTTTTTATCCCTATTTTTCTTACCTAAACCAACAACCCATGTCATTATTTACCCGGCTGGCTCCTATACTGCTGGCCACAGCATTTTTTACCGCCTGCAACAATGCACCCATTAAGGAAACGGAAACTGAAAAAGACAGCACCGGTAACACCATGAATAACAACGCCAACATCAAGGAGGAGGCCGTAACCTATACCTCGGGGAGCACCAACCTGAAAGGCTATGTTGCCTATGACGCATCAAACAACAATAAGCGTCCCGTGGTGCTGGTGGTACACGAATGGTGGGGCCTCACCGATTACCCGCGAATGCGGGCCCGCCAACTGGCGCAATTGGGCTACCTAGCCATGGCCGTGGATATGTATGGCGAGGGTAAAGTTGCCGCCAACCCCGATGAGGCGCAAATGCTGGCCGCCCCTTTTTACCAAAACCCGCAGGAAGCCACCGCCCGGCTGAATGCAGCACTGGCAAAGGCCCTGACACTGCCGCAGGCCGACACTGCTAAAACTGCCGCTATTGGTTATTGCTTTGGTGGATCGATGGTGCTGAATGCCGCAAAAATGGGCGCCAACCTCGATGGTGTGGTAAGCTTTCATGGCGGGCTGGAAGGGGTGCCGTCCAGCAAGGAAGGGCTGAAAGCCAAAGTGCTGGTGGCCCATGGCGGCGCCGACAATTTTGTGCCCGAAGCACAGGTAGCGGCTTTTAAAAAAAGCATGGACTCGGTAGGTGCCGATTACCAGTTTAAAGTGTACCCCAATGCCACGCATGCTTTTACCAACCCCGATGCCGATAAAAAAGCTGCCGAGTTTAACATGCCCATCCGCTACAATGCGGCGGCCGATACCGCATCGTGGAACGACATGAGAGCATTTTTTGCCCGGATATTTTAGCACTGGTGCAGGTGGTATTGAATACGCCTATGCCCGGGTAAAAAACCAGCCGGTGCCGTATTTGGCAATGTAGTTGTGTTATAAAAAAGGCATGCATGGTGCAGCATCGGGGCCGGAAAACAGTTTGGCTGGAAATAAGCCCCGCTCAATGATTCAAAAATAGTTACAACTATGGCTCAGGAAAATAACAGGAACAACGATGTGCGCCGTGACGACCTGCGGCAAAAGGACGAAGATGGAATAGAGTCTACCCGCACCGGGTCGACGGGTGGCGATGTGCAGGCAACCGAATGGAAGCCAGGCGGTGAAGAGCAGCAGGTAAGCAAAGACCCGCATGCCGGAAGCTACACCGGAAAGGGCACCAACGCCGGTAATGGCGGCGATTACACAGACCGGTAAAAGAAAGGATGAGATAATACTTTTTGTTTGCAGCATTTTGGGCAGGTTAGTTGTCTTTTATTGCACCCAATGGGCGACTACGATTGCAAACCTGCCGGAGCATGGCGGTAAGCTACAGCTTTGTAACTTTCCGATATGCTCCGGTATTTTTTTGCACTGTTTACGGGTTTGGTGTTGTTTGGCGAGGCGCAGGCGCAGGCCCAAACCGATTCGTTGCTCCTGAACATTTTAAAGGCCAACCCCAACAAGGTTTTGCAGCAGGTGCTGCAAAGTCCGCAAACCTACCGGTGCCAGGTTATTTACACACAAATCAACCGCAACCGCAAGAACAAGCCGCAATTCCGGCATTTTTACTTCAATTACAACCCCGACCTGTATTTCAACCCCGCCTCTACCGTAAAGCTGCCCCTGGCCGCCCTGGCCCTGGAAAAACTTTATGGCCTTCAAAGTGAAGGGCTCGATAAACACACTACCCTGTTGTTCGACAGCAGCTACCCCGGCCAAAAACCGCTGTACCAGGATACTACGGCCATTACCGGCCTGCCTTCCGTTGCGCATTTTATACGGCGGGCCCTGCTGGTTTCGGAAAGCGATCCGTACAACCGGCTGTACCAGTTTGTGGGGCAGGGGCCCATCAACCGGAGCCTGCGCAGCAAGGGTTATAAAGATGCCCGCATTACCCGCCAGTTTATGGGCTTTACCGACGAGCAAAACCGACACACCAATGCAGTGCGCTTTGTGGGCCCCGACGACCGGCCGCTGTACCTGCTGCCCCCGGCGTACAACAAGGACTCGTTCCGGTTCAGGCGCAGGTTTTTGGTGGGCAACGGTCATATTGACCGCAATGGAAAACTGGTAAATCGCCCCTTCGATTTTACCCGGCACAATTACCTGCCGCTGCAGGATCTGCAAAGCATATTGCAGTCCATTATTTTTCCTTATTCGGTGGGCAAAAAGCAGCGCATCCACATGAGCAGTGACGACCGCGAATTTTTGCTGCGCTACCTGTCGCAGTACCCCAGCGAAACGCCCTGGCCCCTGTACGACACAGCTAAGTATTACGACAGCTACGCCAAGTTCTTTTTTCAAAACAAGACGCACCGGATGCCGGCCGGTGTGCGGGTGTTTAACAAAGTGGGCTGGGCTTATGGCTTTATAACCGATGTGGCCTATGTGGCCGATTTTGCCAACGGCGTGGAGTTTATGCTTTCGGCCACGGTGTATGTAAACAGCGACGACATCCTGAACGACGACAAGTATGAATATGAATCTGTGGGCATACCCTTTTTGCATGCGCTGGGGCAAACCATTTACCAATACGAATTAAAGCGGCCACGCAAATACCGCCCTAACCTTTCAGACCTGCAACTGGAATATGAACACCGCGATCCAACCGACAAGAGAAAGATGATCACTGTAGTAGATAACTAACAAAAAAGAGCTGCCATTTTTTGATTACAATCAGTTATTTAAAAAGCGGTTTTCTATTATTTTGGCCCTGTAAAAATGGGTTACAAAAAATAGTGCACCATTAGCCAACTTAGCTCAGATGGTAGAGCGTTTCACTCGTAATGAAAAGGTCGTCGGTTCGATTCCGATAGTTGGCTCAAAAAGTTTGCAGAGGCTTCAGGAGATGGAAGCCTTTTTTATTACCGCCGTTGTTGGTGTGCAGTGAAAGCATTTGTGTATGAGCATCAACAACGACGGAATATAGAGAGATTATCCCTACCCTGTAAATCTCCGAAATTACACAGCTCAGATCCCTCCTGCGTCGGGATGACAAATGCAAAAAGTTTTACAATGTAGCTGTTCACAAATAGGGGCGAGCCGCCTAATGCATTGCCAGCACCTGGCTCTTTACTTCCTGCGGTGTGGCGGTAGCTGGCGTGGGTGGTTTGATCCATGCATTGCTCAGGCAAAAAGTAAGGTAATCGGTAAGGCGGGCAACCACCTGGGTAGTAGCCCGCAACCGTGCAGCTGCCAGCTTCAGGCGCTCCACATCTTCTTCCATGGCATCGGCCAGGGCATCGAGCCGCTGGGCGCTGGCCTTGAGTTTATTCAAAATAAGGGCATCTGTTTGGGCTGCAATATTGGTTTGTAGCTGGTTCAGCTCGTGGATGGCCGTGCTGCGGCGCAGGCGGCCCGGTGGGGGCAATTGTGCTGCAGGCACCGCCATCAGTTGCGCCTTTTCGGCTTCCAGCAACCTGATGGCCGAATAGCTGCTGTCAATAGCTTTGGTCAGTGCTTCCATTGCTTGGCTCATGGTATTATCATTTGGTGTTGTGGCCGTTTCAGTGGAGGTAGTTGCATCATCATAAGGTGCAGCGGCAGAATCCAGTTGCACTTCTGCACTCGCTTCCTCACTGCTGTTGGTGCAGGCACTCACCAACAAAGCAACTACGCCTGCCATCCAGATGGAATATTTCATTCGGTTACAGTTTTGGTGTACGTGCCAGCGCTTTTCTTTCTTCTTCAAATTTGCGGTAAGTGCCGGCAATGCTCAGGTAATCGAAATACAGCAGCTTGCACTGCGCTGCCAGTTGGGGCAACTGATCCTTTTTCCTGAAGGTTTCCTGCACCTTTACAATGGCAGGCCCCAGCGTGGTAAAGGCTTTCATGGTTTCGGCATGCACGGCTTTCATTTCCCTGATCTGGTGCAGCCAGCCAATGTAAATGGGCAGGTACTGGTTGTAATAATTGTATGGGTTTATCCCCGTCGAATCTTCATACAGCTTTACGTTTTCCAGGAAGTCGCGGAAGTTGGTGGTCACATATGTTTCCAGGTCTTCAATTTCATTGCCCAGCGCCCTGCCCTGCCCCGATGTGTACAGCGTGCTGATTTCGGTAATGGGCACGGTTCCGTTTTGTATGGCGCTTTTTAAAAAGCGGCGCTGCAGGTACTGCAATCTTTTTTTACCACACACCCCTACAAGCTCGCCGCAAAATTTACCCAGCGAAAGGGGCAGCGGCGTGGCGGCCACCTTGTCGTAGGTAACCAGCAGGCTGTCGAACGACTTTTGCCAGGCCTCTTTTTCAACAATAAATTCTTTTAAATAATCGGGGGCCGACAGCAACAGCAGCAATTGCGCATAGCGCTCCAGCACCTTGTACGCATTGCTCGACTGTTCGGCGGTACTGATCACCCGCACCTGGTTGTCGAAATGCTGGCGAAGGATGTCCATGGTGTAATCAATGCGGTCGTTCTGCGCTATGAGGGTGCTTTTTTGCAGCAATTCCGATTCGCTTTTAATCCTGTTTACCCGCAGGTACAGGTCGGTAGGTGTTTGGGAAATGCCATGCGTGGCGGTGGCAAATTTGGCTATGGCATCCAGTTCCGATTTGCGAACACCTGCGCAGGAACATAAAACAAAAAGAAAAAAGCAAAAGCAGTAGGTATTACGCATGTGTGCTTTTGTTTAGGCAGCCGCTACCAAAATTGGTGGTGACATAAACCTAATCTTATATTTTAATTTTTGCAATGCCTGGCAAATATTCTTGTGGGCTTTCATGCCTTGTGCGCAAGGCTATACCCTGGGCGGCAGTTCTTCCAAACAATTGCGGATCATTTCCTTTACTTTATGATACAGGCCTGCATGGCCCAGCGGCATAGCCTGCAACAGCATGCGGCACTCTTTTAAATAGCGCGGAGCAAACTGCGGGTCCTGTTGGGTTATTTCGTGGCTGTTGTCGAGTATATCGGCGTACTTGATGGTTTGTGCATCGGGACTGATGCGACGCATCCGGTCGCGTTCCATATCCTTGCGTTTTCTGCGGTTCCAATGCGGGTAGCTTTCTTTGGTATATTCATCGGTAAGGTCGGTTACCAGTTCAATGGTTTGTTCCGCATCGGCAGGCTGCATAATGGTGTATAAATACTGCAGCAGTTCGTCGCGGGTCACCGGTGTATCTTCCAGCACATCGTGCAGCAGGGCTGCCGCCAGTACCGGCAAAGAGTTGTTGTAGCCGCTGCAGATTTCCATAACCCTGATGGGATGCACCATGTACCGCTCCGGCGTGTATTTGCGGGTTTGGCTGGCATGTGCCTCCTCGGCAAAATGGAGCACCTGCTGTAGTGTTTCGTGCATGAACAAAGACCATTCAAACGACGGGCCGGTTTGGGGGTTCTAGGCTTAAGGTTTCAGGTTTACAGCTAAATGTTGAGCGGTTGTACCTGGGCCAAAATAGTTTCATGCAGAAGTACGCAAAACATTAAACCCACAACTGCATTGTTTTATTCAAACTGAAGTAGGGCACATGGTCATTTGCGGCAGCAATTTTGTACCCAAAGAGATAAAACAACCCGATTATGGACCACAATAAAAATGAAGACAGCCTGGCCGGCAAGCAACGCGATATGGGCATTAAAACCGTAGAGGGCCAGGACAATGAAGGGCACCTGAAAGGCAGCAAAAAAAGCGCATTCAACGAACGCAGCATGCAGGAGCACGAACGCAGGGACGAAAATGAACTAAACCACCTCGATGCCCGGGAAGACGCCAAAGGCACCGGTGCAGGAGGTATATAAAGCGCTAAACCAACCCTGTTATTTTTGAGGAGCAGTGGCCGGCAGCAGTTTGAAGTAAGTAGCTACAAAACGGTCGTTGGCCACTTTGCCCCTTACCTCGGCCTTGCGGATGGCGTTGCAAAAGCCATCGGTGGCATGGGCATCGCCATGCTCGTCGATGTGGGAGCCATCTACAAAATAAGCTTTGTCACCCATGCGCACTGCCAGTGTGCAGCCCTCGCCTTTTAGGCCAAAACGGCACTGGCCACAGGAAGCTTCCACTACCTGCACCTTTTGCGCGGTATCGGTGGCGGGCTTTTGCAGGGTTTTGTTTTGTGCGGCAGCACCCAACGAACAACTGGCCAGCAGGATCAGGAACAAATGCTTCATGGTGGTAAAAATATACCCTCAAATATACGCCACAGGCAGCGTAATGAAAGAACATGAGCCCGGATGCTTATTTATCGCCCAGCTTTTGGCGCAGCAATAATTTGTCGAGCATTTTGGCAATGCGGTCGGCTTTGGTGCTTTCGGTTTTGGCACTGTATATCCAGTCGATAAAAGCCTTCTGTGCCCCTTCGGAGTAGCTTAAAAAAATGTCGTGCTCGGCAGGGTAATCCTGCAGGCATTGCAACAACTCTTCGGGTATGGCTATTGGATTGTCGTCGGCCACCAGCACCAGGCTAACCCGGTCGCCCTGCCGCTTGCCTATTTGCTTGCGGATGGCTGCTTTTACGGGCAAAAAAAGCACCCCGTTGCCCAGCGGCATCAGCCGGCAATTGCTTAATTCATAATCGTCGATGGTGCCTTTTACTTTGATCCACCCAAATGGCGCATGCTTGTCCGGCGCCACTTCGGGAAGTGCTACATATGTCCAGCCGCCTTTGCCACCAAATTTCTCCAGCAGGTATATTCCGTTCACCAACATGCGTAACCCTTGTGTTTCTTTTGGCTCGTTGTTTATGTAAAAATTACTCCAGCACCATGCACTGAAAGCCGCTGGCCTGTACCAGGTTGATGATCTCATTTCCGTTTACCGTTTCGCTTTCCACACGCAGTATGCGGTCGCAATCTTCCAGGTCGAAATTTATTTTACTGCCCGGAAGTTGTTGCCCGAACAGGGCCAGCAATTGCTGCGCTACTGTTTGATCGGGCACATTGGTTTTAAACACTTCTACCATAAATAAGTATTGCTGCAGGCAGCACTACGGGAACCTGCAGAGGTTAGACAACAACATGGAGCGCCGCCGCACCCATGTTCATTTTTTGCCATACAAACCTAACTGCATTTTTGGTAATAAGAAACGTGGAAATACGACATTACCGCTGGTATTTTGCGACAATAAACATTTGGAAGGTTCCTCCATTTTGAAATACAAAACCGGTTGCCCGCCGGTTATTGCCACGCCACTTTCCGGATCATTTTATTGTCGGTATCGGCAACATAAAACTGGATAGCGCCCTGCGCATCCTGCACCATCACCATGCCCTCGGGGTGCCGCAGCCGGCCTTCTTTTCCATCTTCGCTACCGGGGTCGCCGGAACCAATAATGTCGGACTCAACCCCCGAAGGCGAATATTTTTTTATGCGGTGCAAACCACGATACAGCACATACAGGTTGCCCGCCGCATCTATAGTAAGGTGACAGGGCCCGTTGTTCACGCTCAGGTAACCGCCAATGGTTGATACGGCGCCAGTGAGGGCAAGCCTGCGGATGCGGCCCCCGCCTTTTTCAGCAATGTATAAATTGGATGTTTCATCCAGCACAATGCCTCCGGGCCACGAAATGCCAGCTTCTGTGCCCACGCCATCGCTGCTGTTGCTCGAGCCGTTGCCGGCAATGGTGGTAACAACTTTGCCGGGGGTTATTTTCCGGATGCGGTGATTGGCATGATCGCCTACGTAAATATTGCCCACATCATCAACCGCAATACCATACGGCGTGCTGAACTGTGCACTTGCGGCAGGACCATCCCTGTATCCATAGGTGCCCGTACCCGCCACCGTGCTCACCACACCTGCAGGTGTGATCTTACGGATGGCATGGTTGCTGCCATCGGCCACCAAAATATTCCCGTTTCCATCCACCGCTACATTCAGGGGGTGGTTAAACGTGGCCTCCGTTAGTGCATGGCCATCCCTCATGCCCCGGGCACCGGTACCGGCAATGGTGCTGACCACACCCGCCGGTGTAATTTTGCGGATGCGGTGTGCAGCGGCATCGGCCACATACAGGTTGCCAGCGGCGTCCATGGCCATGCCTTTGGGTGTTCGGAAAGAAGCCGCATTTGAAGGACCATCCGTATTACCGGTGGCACCACTGCCCGCAAAATGACCCAGCGTCCAGCCAGGAAGCTGATCTCCGGGGGTATCACCCCCAGGTGTAACCGAAAATGGGGTGCTGCTAAAACTTTCTTTACCCCCCTTCGCCACCTTGATTTTACCGGTGGTGGCGCCTGCCGGCACCGTGGTGGTGATGGTGGTAGCAGCAAGGGAAACGAATGTGGCCCGAACACCGTTAAAAGTTACCTCAAGATCGTTTACCGTGGTACCAAAATGTTGCCCCGATATGGTTACAACGGTTCCGGCAGCACCTTCCCCGGGTGAAAAGGAAAGAATTACCGGTAGCTCCTCTTCTCCTCCCGGAGGCTTTTCGGTAGTGGGCTTATTACAGGAAACAAAAAGGCCAAGCATGATTGCAACGAGCAGGCGAGGGTGCAGAAAGGAATAAGTACAATACTTCGATGAGAGCATTTAGTTTGGTTTTGGGTTGTGGTAAATAAGGCGGGCAAAGCCTGCCCTTAAGTATAGAAGCCCAAAGAAAAACAGTGGCCGTTTGCTCTTTTTGTAAAAGCTGGACGAGCAGCATGAAAAAGGAATGGAACGGAAACTTATAGGGTGTAGATGGGTCGCATTTTTACCTGCATAGAAAAAAGAGCCATTGGTGTGCGGTAGTAAATGGATACAACTGCACATCATAAAACAGCGCTATGCAAAACATTACCTTCGCCGCCAAATAAGGAACATGAAAGAAGCGGAATTGCGCCAGCGCAGCGGTGGCAAATGCGAACTGTGTGGTGCAACAGAAGGCCTGGAACCTGTTGAAGTGGGGCCGGAAGCTGTGGCTACTGCCGATGCCAGCGTGCACTTGTGCGGCAAATGCAGGGCACAGATAGAAAAGCGGGAAGAACTGGATGCGGCACACTGGGGCATGCTGTCGGAAACCATGTGGAGCGAAGTGCCTGCTGTGCAGGTACTTTCGTGGCGGATGCTGAACCGCCTGCGCCGCGAAAGTTGGGCGGCCGACAACCTGGACATGCTGTACCTGCCCGATGAAACACTGGCCTGGGCAAAAGCCACCGGCGACCATGAAAACGATAGCAGTGTAGACCTGCACAAAGATGCCAATGGCAATGTATTGCAGGCCGGCGACACGGTAGTGCTCACCAAATCGCTGGATGTAAAAGGCACATCGCTGAATGCAAAAATGGGTACCGTGGTTAAGAACATACGATTGGTGCCCGAGAATACGGAGCAGATCGAGGGAAAGATCGAAGGGCAGACGATTGTGATCCTGACCAAATATGTGCGCAAGCAGGGTGCTTAGTTTTGATATGCTGCTGCGCCGTTTGGAAAGGTTTGTTGTAACCTATTAAAATCTTCAAAGCACAAAGTTTGACTGCGTATTTCATTAGCGGACTTGGGGCTGACAGGCGCATGTTTCAAAAGCTGCAGCTACCTGTATCACTCTCGGTTATCCATCTGGACTGGATTGATCCGCTCTATGGCGAGACCCTGCCGGATTATAGCCGAAGGATTGCCGGAGGCATCAACACTTCTGATGACTTTGTGCTTGTAGGACTTTCATTTGGCGGAATGATCGCTACCGAAATATCCCAGATTGTACAACCCAAACAAACAATCATTATTTCCAGTGCCGGCAGCAGAAGGGAACTACCTTGGTTTTTCAGACTGGCAGGTATCCTAAAACTTGATCTTCTGCTAAGCCCTTCCTTTTTAAAGAGGCCCAATTTCTTTACCTATTGGATTTTCGGTGCCAAAACAAAAGGGGAGCGTTTGCTTCTTGACCAGATTCTAAAAGACACCTCACCGTCATTTCTAAAATGGTCCATCAGGTCTATCCTTTCCTGGGACCGTAGGGAAAAGCCTACAGGCATCTTTCACATCCATGGTTTAAAAGATAAGATACTGCCAGTGCAATATGTAAAGGCCGACATCATTGTTCCTGCAGGTAGGCACCTTATGGTATATTCCCTGGCAGAAACTATTAGCAGATTAATTACTGAAAGATTGGGCAACAGCTAACAGGCAATTGCAATTATTCTTTATTCGGCTTTATCTATTTCACCAAGCAATGAAATGCTACAGCCAACACCCTGCAGGCGGTATCCGTTTGCATGCCCAATTATTGCTACCTTGGTTGTAGTTCATTCCGGCCTATGGTATTCACCGAAATTATACCCACTCACCCAGCCATATTAAACCCTAAGCGCCAAGCAAACCAGCGCTCCCAGTACAGCATGTTTGCAAAAGCCTGATTGATTTTTTACCTTACTGCATAGAACCATAAACCAACGGCCTTTTCAAGTAAGTTGGAAAGGAATTGACTGCGGTCCTTTGCAGCCATCATTGATTTCGCAAACCACCCAAAACCTGCGCCATGACCAACCGTAAACCAACGCTGCCCAATGCCACAAATGATTTGTACCTGACGGATGGCGGGCTGGAAACAACACTGGTTTTTTTGGAAGGGCATGAACTTCCCTGCTTTGCTGCCTTCGACCTGTTGAAGGAAGCGCAGGGATACAGGGCAATTAAAAATTATTACCGCCGCTATTTAAAGATTGCACAGGAATACAAGACCGGTTTCATTTTGGAAAGCCCGACCTGGCGGGCAAATAAGGACTGGATGGAAAAGATAGGATACCCCCCATCTGCCATGACGGATGTAAATGAACAGTCGGTGCGAATGCTTACCGAGCTGCGAGATGAATTCCAGCATGCAATCAGCAATATTGTGCTCAGCGGCTGTATCGGGCCGCGGGGCGACGGCTATAAACCGGGGCATACCATGACGGCCGATGAAGCCGAAGACTACCATGCGGCACAAATAGCAGCATTCAGCCGCACACCTGTACACATGGTTTCGGCCATTACCATGAACTATGTGGAAGAAGCCGTTGGTATTGCCCGTGCAGCAGCCGCGGCAGGTTTGCCTTCGGTGATTTCTTTTACCGTGGAAACCGATGGCAAATTACCCACAGGAATGACTTTAGGGGAAGCCATTGAGCAGGTTGATAAAAGCGTAGCGCAGCCTCCGATTTATTTTATGATCAACTGTGCGCATCCAACACATTTCGCCGCCGAACTGCACGAGGGCCAACACCAGCCATGGACAACACGCATCAGGGGGCTGCGGGCCAATGCTTCCTGTAAAAGCCATGCGGAGCTGGATGAATCGGCCGAACTGGACCGGGGCAACCCGCATGAATTGGGCGAAGCGCACAAAAAGCTAAAAGAAGTGTTTGACCAGTTGAATGTTTTTGGCGGATGTTGCGGTACCGACGAGGAGCATGTGCTGGCCATTGCAAAACAATTGAAAACAGCCTGATTTTTCCCATATATGGAACATGCCAACAATAATGCAATGCATCAAAGCACACCCGTGGACTGGCACGGGATGGCTACAAAAGGAATGCTGTTGGGCAAGCTGCTCCTGGTGCTTTTTCTTTTGGGCCTGCTGGTAACCTACACCATAAAATACCTGAGGCCGCCCTACTCCGTATTTGTTGTCGGGCTCGAGGTTTCTGTGGCTATGATCGCCCTGTTTACCATCATACGAATGAACACGTTCGTACCGGTGAAGCCTTACGATTTCAAAAATCTGCAGGAGCAAAAAGAACCCGTGAAACTGCTGCTGACCAATCTTGATTTTGACATCGCCCGGTATGAAGCAGGTTCCAGGTATTATTTCAACGGGGTAAGGTTTTATAAATACTCCACCATTATCCTTGCAGGCTTATCTACAATCATCCTGGGCCTCGACTTTAGCGACTACGGCGATATGGTGGTACTTGGCAGAATGCGGTACACCACCCTTGCAAAAAACATTGCCCTGATCATTGGCGCGATCATTACCATTACTACTGCATTGATGACCTATTGGAATATTGAAAAATACTGGCTTACCAACAAAACCATTGTGAATAAACTCAGGGCATTGCGGGACGATATTGAGGCGGATTTTGTGGCAGGAAAACTGGCCGGTGCAGAGCCACACCTGGACGAAAAAATTGCCGAGTACAAAAACATAAAGGGAGACTTTTACAAATACTGGGAAGGCGCACTGGCCGACCGGGGTTCGGTAAGCGGGCAGGGCCAAACAAACGGAGGCAGTTAGGTTGATGTAAATGGTACTTGCTGCGATATGGCTGCGTGCAATAGCATCACACCCTGGCAAATACAGCATGGCCGGATTAATGGCCTAGATAGTAAAGAAAATTAAACAGCGGCTACACCCGAATAACATCTTCCCGGAGGTGGTTAATACATTTAATTAACCAGCAAAAATTTCAAAAAACCAAAACTATAAAACCATATGAACAGCAGTTCCGAGCTGGCCAACCGTTTCAGAGAGGTGATGCTTAACGGCACCTGGATTGCAAACACCAATTACCAACAACAACTGGCTTCATTAGGCTGGGAACAAGCCACCACCAAGGTTGCTTCTTTAAACACAATTGCAGTGCTGGCCCAACACATACACTATTATGTGGCGGGCGTTTTAAATGTTTTAAAAGGTGGAACGCTGGATATTAAAGATCAATTCAGCTTTGACTTTCCACCTATTCAATCGCAAAAAGATTGGGCAGATTTCCTGCTTGTATTTTTTAAAGATGCGGATGCATTTGCTTATCTGGTGGAGCAGTTGCCGCCACAAAAGTTGACAGAAGTATTTGTTGCAGTGCAATATGGAACCTATCAAAGAAATATAGAAGGGATGATCGAACATTGCTATTACCACCTGGGCCAGATTGTACTCCTGAACAAGCTGCTGGCATCCAAAAACCCTGCGCAAAGCTGATGGCATTTCCCTCCTGTTTTCAAGGGTTGCAGTAAGTTTTATAACACTATTTTGATTGCAAAGGGCTGGTGCATCAGGCATTGTTGCCCGCTCCTAAACTACAATAGCCGCATGGGGATGCGGCTATTGTAGTTTAGGCTATTGGGCTCTTACATGGCTTTTGCCGTAGTGGGCTTTGCGGCTTTTACATACCGCTCCAGCCATTGGTATTGCTCCCACAGCACATGCAACAGGTTTTCCTTTCCGCGGTAGCCGTGTGCTTCGTAAGGCAGCATCACCAGCCGCACGGTGCCGCCATGTCCTTTCACTGCATTAAACAGGCGTTCGCTGTTAATAGGATAAGTCCCCGTGTTGTCATCAGCCTCACCATGAATCAGCAGCAGCGGTGTTTTTATTTTGTCGGCATAGCTAAATGGGCTCATGGCATGGTACAGTTGGGGCGCCTGCCAGTAGGTGCGGTCTTCGTTTTGAAAACCAAATGGTGTCAATGTGCGATTATACGCACCGCTGCGGGCAATGCCTGCTTTGAACAAGTTGGTATGCGCCAGCAGGTTGGCCGTCATAAAGGCGCCATAGCTGTGGCCGCCCACTGCCATGCGGGCCGTGTCGCCCACACCCATTTCGGCCAGTTTGCCAATGGCTGCACGGGCATTCATTTCAAGTTGCACAACAAAGTTATCGTTGGGTTTTTTGCCCGCTTCTGCGACAATGGGCATTTCGGCCGCGTCGAGCACGGCATAGCCCTGTGTTACATAAAATATGGGCGAACCGGCGGCAATGGTAGTAAACCGCGATTGCGAACCACGCACCTGTGCCGCATCATCGGCCGAATTGAATTCGCGGGGATAAGCCCAGATTACCGCAGGCAGCGGCCCGTCTTTTTCCTTGTTGTAGCCCTTGGGTAGGTACAGGTTTCCGGTAAGGTCCACCCCATCGGCACGCTTGTAAAATATCTTTTGCATCGTTACCCCTTCCATTTGCGGGTAGGGGTTGGTAAAAGCCGTAACCGGTTGGTCGCCTTTGCGCAATACCAGGTTTTTGATGAAATAATTAGGCACTTCCTTTTGCGATTCCCTGCGGGTAAGCAGCACCAGTTTATCCGGATCAAGCACGTCTACCACATATTCATAAACGCCTTCATTGGATCGCCAGATGATCTCGTTCTTTTTTGCGGCCAGGTTATATTTTGCCAAAAACGGAAGGTCGCCCTTTGGCGATGCGCCGGTGGTATTGTTCATCAGCAGGCTGCTGCCTTTGTCTACCGTAAAAATTACGGGGCGGCCAAAATTGTTTTTCCTGGTAACCGCCGTACCCGGGTTATTATAGGCATCGTTCTGGCTCAGGTCGTAAAGGGTTTCGAGCTTGCCGCTGCCGGGGTTATACAAACTGGTGCGGGTAACTTGTTTGGAGCGCAGCCCTTCTACTACCAGCGCCAGGCTTTCATTACCCCACTGGGTGCCCCGGTAGCGCATAGCCGTACGAAACAGCTCCTTTGGCTGGCCGGTAAAAGGTGCCGAAAGCGCATACACCGCATCGTGGTGCGGCAATTCTTTTTTAATCAAACCGCTGTCCAGCGGGTGTGCCCACACCAGGGTGGCCGCTTCATCGTCGCGCCAGTCGAAACCACGCGGAACATTCTGTGTATTGTCGTAGCCGCTGGGTGTGCCTTCGGCCGAGGGCAGCTCAAACAGTTGCTTTACCACTTTACCCGAGGCATCCAAAACGCGGATGCTGGAAGGAAAACCATTGGCGGTAACGAGGTAAGAAAACGGCTTGTTGAGCGTACGGGTCAGCAGGTATTTTTTATCGGGCGATGGGGCCACGGTGGTGTAAATGGCGGGTGCGCCTATTTTAGTTTCCACACCATTGCGCACCTGCACCAGTTGTGCCGTTGCATAAAACTGGAACAGGTCTTCGTCGTACGGCGACTTGATCAAATCCTGGTAGGTTGGGCTGGGCGCGGCCTTGCCCAAGTTTTCTTGCACGGCTGGCCCTTTAGGCGTCAGCGATCTTTTAGGCGCCGCCATAGCGGGTTGCGTGGCGGCCTTGTACAATAAGGTAGCGTCATCCATCCACTGGTAAGCAGCGCCCAGCGTGGCGTTCACGGCCCCTTTGTTGATGCGGGAAGCTTTTTGTGTAGCCACATCTACCACGTACAGGTCTACACGAGTAGCGCCGTTGTGTAAAAAAGCAATCTTTTTTTCTCCGGGGCTCCATGAAACGGCAGTTGCCCGCAGGCCCGTGGGCAGCCCGGCAACAGGGGTTTCCTTGCCTGTCTTTATATTTTTAATGCGAAAATTGTTGATGAAATTCTGACGGCTGGGGGAGAAATTATCGGGGTTGAGCCGAAGTCCTGCAAGGCGCAATTCGGGCTGCCCCAGTTCCTCTACATCAGGATACGAAGCCCGTTCGCTAAGGAGCATCCATTCGCCTTTGCCGTCCATGCTAACGGTAGGTGTGGGCTTGGCCAGTAGTAGGTCGGCAATGTCTTTGGGTGGTGTTTGGTAGGTAGCTGCGGTTTGTGCCTGGAGTGCTCCGGAAAGCAACAGCATACCGGCAAGGCACCATACAATGGGGGTGAACTTCATGTTGGGTGAACTTTTCTGTATTTGAATCATGTGTTGGGGCCCCAATTTACGAAAAGGGCCATAGAGTAAGGCCATCCGTTCGATATTGCCCTCCTGCACCAACCCGCAAAAAAGGGCTGCACCTGCAGGCGCAACCCCTTTTATTCCATTGCCATAATGCAAGCGACTATTGCACTGCCTGCACCTCCAGCACTACGCTGGCCCTGCGGGCATGCACATCGGGGTTATAGCCCACCTGCATCAGGTAATCGCCGGAGTACACCGCATCTTTGGGCAGCGACGAACGGCTATCGGGGTACAGGTTTATTTCCTGCACCCGGTACTTTTGGGCGGGGTCCAGCCCCTTTAATTTTATGGGCGATGTGGTGCCGCTGCGGTACCTGTTGCTTACCAGGTAATTAAACAACACCGCCTCCTTCTTTGCGCTGTCTACATACATGACTGAGGCAACATCATGGGTCCAGGGGTCCTGCAGCCGATACTGATCGCCATGCCAGATAACACTGCTTTTCTGCCGGTACAGCGCCACCGCGTCCTGTGCAAAACGCAGGTCTTTTTCAGCCAGTTCGCTCACCACAATATCAAAGCCCAGTTTGCCCATCATGGCCACATCGGTGCGGTATTTAAGGGGCTGCCGTCCCCAGTCGGTAACATGGTTAGCAGTGGCAATTGCCGGAAAGAAATACGAGTATTCCCACTGTATAAAAATGCGCTCCAGCGGGTCGGTGTTGTCGCTGGGCCAGAACTCGGTGAAATATTGCAGCGCAGCGTAATCTACCCGGCCGCCACCGCCCGAGCACAACATCATGGGTACGGCCGGATATTTTGCCCGCACCCTTTTTAGCACATTATACAGCCCTTCCACATACGCAATGGGCAGGTGCGATTGTTTGCTTAAATAGGCCGAATAGGCGTTATAGATAACCGCATTGCAATCCCATTTTATATAAGCGAGATCTGGATTTTTAGCAAACAGGGTATCGAGCACGCCAAACACGAAATCCTGCACTCTAGGGTTGCTCAGGTCCAGCACCAGCTGGTTGCGGTACAGGTGCTCGGGCCGCTTTGGTTGCCGGATCACCCAATCGGGGTGGCGCCGATACAATTCGCTGGCGGGGTTTACCATTTCGGGTTCTACCCAAATGCCAAACTTAACACCGGTCTGTGCTGCTTCCCGCACCAAATACCCAATACCGCTGGGCAGCTTTTTGCGGTTCTCCTGCCAGTCGCCCAGGCCTGCATTATCCGCATTGCGCGGAAAGCTGTTGCCAAACCAGCCATCATCGAGCAGGAAAAGGTCTACCCCCAGTTTTTTGGTGTCCCTGATCAGGGTCGCCAGTTTTTGTTCGTTGAAATCAAAATAAGTGGCTTCCCAGTTATTGAGCAGGGTAAGCCGGTTGCCGTTGCCATCAAGAACGCGGTAGTTGCGGGCCCAGCGGTGCAATTGCCTGCTCGCTTCGCCTTTGCCTTTATCGGAAAAAGTGTACAAAAATTTGGGTGTGGTAAATATTTCGCCCGGCTTCAGCGCATAATCAGAAGCATGGTTGTTGCGACCGGCAATGACGCGCAGGTTGTTCAGGGGGTCCAGCTCCAGGTCTACCCGGAAATTGCCCGACCACTCTACCGAACCATACAGCACGTTGCCCCAGTCTTCGGTGGCCTGCCCACCAATCGACACCATAAACGAAGGGGGCTGGTACAGGTGGGCACGGGTGCCCAGTTTAGAGTCGAGCACTTTAATGCCATGCGTCAGCGGCGCTTCTTCGGGTTGCATTTCGCGGGCCCAGTCGCCGTGGTACTGGCGCAGCCAAAAGTCGCTTCCGGGAATATACAAATTGGCCGATGCCGCCTTTTGCAGCAACACTGTGCCTTTTTCCGCATGCCGGATGGAAGCCCATTGTTCGATCACATTTTCACGGGCATATCTTTTATAAAAAAGGGTAACCTCAAAAGGATACACAGGGTCTTTGAGCAGGATGCTGGTGGTGGCAATATTGTCGCCTTCTTTTTGCTCGGTATGCGACACATATTTGAGGTCCAGCGAGGTATTGCCATCGGCATGCGTTACGGTAATGGCGGGCTCCACCAGGTTGCGCGAACCCGAAGGCGTATAAGCCGAAGCCAGGATGCCGGAGTAATCGTCGCCCCTTTTGTACATGCCGGGCACCTGCGCATACTCACTATTATTCCGCAGCCTGCTGCCCAGGTAAATCATTTTCAGGTACTGGTCCTCGTTTACCTGCAGGGCCACAGCAGTATTGTCGGTTTCAATGGCAATAAGCCGTTGCTGCCCCAATGCGGGATTAAAAAAAGCAACAGAAAAAGCTGCGAACAACAGCACACGCACTATTGTTGTTCTCAGCAAAACAATTGGGTGAGACATGTGGGAAGGTTTTGCCGAAAATAACGGAAAGCGGCCCGTTAAAAAGCTGATTTTTACCATTACTTCCGGTCATACCCTTTTTAAATATTGCATAAATATTGCGTCAAAACAGCGTGGGCAACGCCCTATTTTTTAAATTGTAGCCGAAATGAAAAAGTCAAAAAGCATTGTGTTGTGTAGTGTGCTGGCTGCCGCCATTGCCAGTTGCGGAGGCCAGGAAAAAAAGGACGACTGGATTGTGGGCGACGAAGGCGGCCAAACAAGGGATACTACGCTGAACGGCAAACAATACCGCCACTACGGCGGCTTTTGGTACCCGCTTTTGCTGGGGCGCATCAGCCCCGCATCCTATAATGGCGCAACGGCTTCGCAAATCGGCAGGCCCGGGTTTACGCCTACCAAGATCCGCACCGGTGGTTTTGGGTCTTCTTCCCGCACGGTTTCGGGATAGCAGATCCCCGCCATAGCAATCATACCCGTTTTGTTACTTTATAAATATGCAGCAGGGCAAGGGCCAGTCGCTGCATTTATATTTTTATATGCAACGCATTGCCATTACACCCCGCCCCGACTGGACCCGCAAAATTGAAGAACAGGGTTTTCTTTTTTACGACCTCAATAACTACTACAACGAAACGGCGGCCTATGCCTTCCGGTCGGAAGAGATTGATGCGCTGGAGCGGGCCACTGCCGAAATCTTCGACATGTGCCTGGCTGTTGTGGACCATGTTATTCAAAACAAATTATACGCAGCCTTTCACATTCATCCGGCCTTTGCCGAACTTATTGAAGCTTCCTGGGAAAACGACCACCCTTCTTTTTACGGCCGGTTTGACCTGGCGTATAACGACGGGCAGATAAAGTTGCTGGAGTTTAACGCCGACACGCCCACTTCGCTGCTCGAAGCATCGGTGATTCAATGGTACTGGTTGCAGGATTTTGACCCGGTATACGACCAGTTCAACTCCATACACGAAAAGCTGGTGGCGCACCTGCAGGATTGTGCCGCCCACCTGAAACCGGGCACCCTGTGGTTTACTGCGGTAAAGGATAATGTGGAAGATTTTATGACGGTAAAATACCTGCAGGACTGTGCGCTGCAGGCAGGCCTCACCACCGATTTTATTTACATGGAAGACCTGGGTGTAAATGAGCTGGGTGAGTTTATGACCGGCTCGGGGCAGCCGGTACACAACATTTTTAAACTATACCCCTGGGAGTGGATGTTCAACGAAGAATTCAGTCCGTACCTCGGCCACAACAGGGACCAGACCCTTTGGATAGAACCGCCCTACAAAGCCATACTTTCCAACAAGATGCTGCTGGTGTACCTGCACCAACTGTTTCCGCATTCGCCCTATATTTTACCGGCGTATTTCAATGAAAGCGGCAGTATGGAGCACTATGTAAAAAAACCGGTGTTCAGCCGTGAAGGCGCCAATGTAAGCATTGTGCACAACGGTACCATAATGGAGCAACAGGGCGGCGATTATGGCGAGGAAGGATTTATTTACCAGCAATACACACCCCTGCCCACTTTTGGCGGCAACAAAGCCGTGATCGGTAGCTGGCTTATTGGCGGCGAACCTGCGGGCATCGGCATCCGCGAATCGGACGGCCTGATCACCGGCAATACCAGCAGGTTTTGCCCGCATTATTTTGCCTGATACAACATTAAAAGCACCACCGCCGGCGGCTCAATATTGAAAGGTTGATGCTGTTGGCAACTGCTCCACACTTCCGGTAGTGATGTATTGCTTGCGTTGCTGTGGCAGGCCCTGCGCATTATAGGTATATTCAAAACGGCTGAATCCTTCTACGGTATTGTTAGGCAACAGGGTACTTATTTTAACGGGGTTGTTTTTGTGCAGTACCACACCCGGCAAAATGGTGCCCAGCACACCATCAGGTTCCGGATTGGGTTTGTTATCGTACAGGTCAATAACCTTTGAAAAATTGATGACGAAAGGGTCGGTCAGCTTGTTGCGGTACGCAAAATCAATCCGCTGCACATTGCCGTTGGGATAGTAGGTATAACTCACTTTTGTTTCAATCGCATCATCGGGCAGCGGCATTTCGTTACGCTCAATCACCGAGACCAATCTATTGTTGTCAAACTGGTACTTCATCGAACTGAGCTGCCTGCCATTGGTAAAAAAATAAGCGGAACTTTCGGGCTTGTTTCCTTTGTACACAAAAGTGGAATAACCTGCTTCATTTTGCCACCGCGTAAGCTGGCCGTTATCGCTGTAAGTGTAAGTGTTGGTTAACTTATTAACGGTACCGGTGCCATTGGCCCATTGCGACACATGGCGGGTTACCAGGCCTGCAGCATTGTATTCATAAGTAACAAAATCCTGATCCGACCACCCCACCTTTGTAACTGTTTTGGCAGGCGGTGGAGTTTCAGGAACAGGTTCGGGATCTTTCTGGCAGGCAGCCAGGCCCAAAAGCAAAAAGGAGCACAGCAGTAGTTTGTTGGTTGCGACACGCATGGGTCAAGAGTTTTGGGATAATATGGTTTTACGTACTGACACCGCAGAAGCGCTGCACCGGGCCGATTTGGGATAAGCGGCAGCAATACATGATAAACAGGAATTACCCGCTGATGTTTGTTCCAATTAAAAACCCAAACACACACCTGCACCGTTTCGTGTTGTACTGGTATTAATACAACCAGGGGACAACTTAATAGGGCGGCTTCATAAAAATCTTGGTGTGCGCCAAGATTTTTATGAAGCCGCTTTGCCAGTTTTGTGCAACAAACAAAAACTAATTGTTCATGAAAAAATCTTCGATCATCGTCCTGCTGTCCAAAGGATTTATCCTGCTGTCTGCCTGCAGCCTGCTTTCGGTAAGCGTGATGGCATTTGCCAACCCCCAATCTGTTATGGACCTGGTTGGCGTAGCGCTGCCCAACAACGATGCCGCCAGTTCCATTCGCGGCGTATACGGCGGTGTGGGCCTTACGCTGGTGGTGGCCCTGTTGTATACTTTTCGAAAAAATGTACAGGAAGGGCTGGCACTGCTTTCCTTGTTGTGGGGCCTTTATGCCCTGTCGCGCATCATTACCATTTTCAACGAAGGCACATTGGGAGCATTTGGCACCAAATGGCTTACCATCGAATCCCTGTTCTTTGTTATTGCCCTTACATTGTTTTTACTGGGTAAACGTGTGTATACACAACCAACAGCAGTAGTGCGATAACGGTGCCTGCCAATAAAGCTACCAGAACTAACAGCAAAGGAGCAACATATGTGTTGCTCCTTTTTTTAGGCTACAGCTGCAAATGTGCAACAAAGCCTTCCTGCAATACAGCATTGTGGCCACCTGAAATAAAAAAATAAAGAATAAACTACTACCGCTTTGGAATAAATACCATGTGTTGCCGGCAAATAGCTGTGGTTATAGCAACACAGCTATAAAGCAGCACAGACATGGGCCAATGGCTTCCATTGCCTGGGCCGGTTTATTATAAAAAAATCCCTGTCTGCATGTTGCGGCAGACAGGGATCGTAACTCGAAATGATACCGTTATTCTCTGTCGTTATCAACGGCATTTTCAATCTTATCGCCAGCCTTACGGGCAGCATCACCTACTTCCTTTCCGGCTTTTTTTACACCCGACTTAGTTTTGTCCCATGCATTTTCTATGGCATTACCGGTGCGGTCGAAGAACCGGCCGGTTTTGGATACCACTTCACCATCTTCCAGCCGCACCTCGTTGCCATTACGGGTTACACGGCCATCGCGATACACCACAACACCATCATCAAGGCGCACATCGTTATCCGCCTCTACCCATGCACCATTCCGGTATACCATTACATCATCACCACGGCGGGTTACATCACCTTCGCCGGGTGCGTATGCACTGTTGGATGATGTGGAAGTAGTGGTGGACACAGTAGTGTCGGGTACCGTTGTGCTTTCTGTAGTTACAGTTGTGTTTTCGCCGTCACTGTCGTTACAGGCGGCAAGGGAAACGGCAGCAAATGCCAGTGCAAAAAACTTTTTCATAATTGCTGATTTTTATAGGTGCAGGTTTACAGCAGTACACCATTGTTCTTAAAAGAACCACAGGGCATTGCATGCTGCACCTTGTTGTAGGGTGATACTTAAAATTGTGTGCCAAACCTGAATCGGTGTTTAAAATAACCGCCAACAGGCATTGCACGGTTCTGCTACAAATTAAAATGCTGCATGCAACGGCAAGGCGTGCAGGATGGCTGCAAAAAAAGCTGCAGCCACATTGCGGCCTGCCGTATGCCTTGCGCATCTGCTTGTTTCTCCATCATTTCCAAAGTATTTTATATAAGAAAAATATCTGCATGAAACCATTTCCCTTGCGGTGGCAGGGCCGCTGGTGTTGGGCAAGCTTTTATTGGCGCACCAAACAGCAGCCATTAATCCAAATAACGCTTCGCTATATGCCGTGCACAGCTTTTATTTATGGCCGTTGTAGCAAAACCTGCAACTGCAGGCAAACAGGCCATTTTCCGCAAGTTGGGGTTTTCGGCTGTACCGGACCGTAAGCCATTCATAGAAAGTGCCGATGCAGAAAAGTTTTCTTATACCGCGAATGTTTATTTTACGAAACAGAATAAAGGATTACAGGAGGACCGGTTTGTTATTTACGGCAATAACAGTTACAACCGGGTTTGTTTTATGGTGCATTTTTAAATCACCCGATGTTTTCCCTACATATTTGCCAAACGTCGTACATTAGGAATATGCACCCATTCGATTCACGTATCTGCTGTTGCTGAACAACCCCATCTTTTTTTTACCCATACAAAACCTCATTACATGAAACATTATTTAAGCTTGCTGCTTTTTAGTGCTGCGCTTACTGCATGTGCGCAGCAAAAGATTCCGTCTGCCGAAGTGCAGATCAAACATGCGCTGCTGGCGGCCCCGGCCGATAAACGGGCGGGCGCCACGGTGCACGGCTATGATGCAAACAAAGAAGTAGTGGTGTTGCGCAAGGGCACCAACGAATTGATTTGCCTGGCCGACAACCCGTTTGAACAAGGCTTTTCAGTAGCCTGCTACCACCGCGACCTGGAGCCCTTTATGCAGCGGGGCCGTGCCCTGCGCAAAGAAGGCAAACAGGGCCGCGAAATTTTTGATGCCCGGGAGGGGGAGGTTAAAGCCGGCAAGCTGGCGATGCCCAAACAGCCCACTACCCTTTTTGTTTACACCGCAAAAGACGAAGACGTGGACGGTGGCGGCGGTGTGAAAAACGGGTACCTGCGGTATGTGGTGTATATACCCTACGCCACATCTGAAAGTACGGGGCTGCCGCTAAAACCCGAAGGGCCGGCAATGCCCTGGATCATGGACCCCGGCACACATGGGGCACACATCATGATTTCGCCACCCAGGCAACAATAACTTCGCTGACAACTGGTATAAGTCCATTAAAAAAAGCCCCATAACCATAATCTTCCGATTATGGTTATGGGGCTTTCCTTACTGCTTACTGCAACTTGTTTGCCTGCAGTACAGGCGGCCTATTCATCTATGCCCAACCCCGATCCTTTTACTACATAGCCCTCATCGCCTTCAAGGGTTTGTTCCTCGTCGGATGCCAGACTTTGCTCCTCTGTATGCAGCGGCTGTACAGGCTCGTTGGGGGTAGTTTGCTGCGCATCTCCTGGCTGCTTTTTTTCGTTTTCCTTCATACCTTTCTTTTATTGGCTAATGGTACCAAAACCATGCCCCTGCAACCAAACTCCCGGCTACAAAAGAATACCGCTATAGGGAACATCCACTGCGGGATTATGCCTTGAAGTTGTTAGCATGCAGCAACAAGCACAGCTAAATGCCCAAATCGGGCACAAAAAGGGGGCTAACTGGTTTGCAGCGGCAAAATCTGGTGACATTCTTGCGGCCGGTGGGCAATTACTAAAAGCTTTTCCTAAAACAAAACACCATGAAAAAATTATTGTTGATTGCCGCACTGACGTTCACGTTGCTTAATTGCAATACGCCGCAGCCCACCACTACCCCTACCACCAATGCAACGGATACCACCACCACCAGCACCACTACCGACTCTACCCGGCAACAGCCCTAGTGGAGTAAAAGCCCAAGGCGCAACTAAGCCGGTTGCGCCTTTATAAAAAGCTTCCCTCTTATTGGTTACAAGCCAGTCCTTGCAGGAGGATAACCGCACATCCCAAATGTTGGAAAATTGCAGCACTACGTTGTACTTTACCAGAATCATTTTACCCAAACATTTACCATGAAAAAGATTGTATTGGCTGTGCTGCTGCTGGGCGGCACTTCGGCAGCTTTTGCCCAGTGCGACAAACATGTGCTGTTGTCTTCTTCCAAAACCGAATACACCGATGCATCCGGAAATGTAGAACGAACCGAGGATGAAAAAAGCACGGTGGAAATTAACAAGGACACCATCCTCATTTCTCCCGGACATGAGCAAACCATGACCGGCACTATTGTTTCCAAAACCTGCAACTGGACGGTACCCTTTAAAGAAGGAAAATCGGTAATGAAGGTGCAACTGGTTAATGCAGAAGGCGGCGAAACCCGCAACCTTACCATCACTATTGAAGGCAAAGAAGGCAAGCTGACCTTGCTGGCCGTGATGGACGAAATGCCCGACCGGCAGATCAGGGTGCCGCTGGATAGTTTTAAAGAAAAAGGTTAGCCCTTCCAGTTGTATTCTTTTGTTGAGGTCAAATAAGGTCCATGTCCAAACTGCAGCAAATACTTGACAACCTGCTGGAACGCTTCAGGGATTTTTTTGCCGGTTCAATAAACACCAACGTTCAGCCACGGGACACATGGCGCCCCCAGAAGATAGGAGTACGTAAAAGGATATTGATCATTGAAGATGAAGTGGACCTTTGCATGTTGATGAAACAATACTTTGTAAGGCTTAATTATGAAGTGTATATAGCCCATACCTGCAGGGATGCATTGAAACGTGCTTCCCAAATAGACCCCGACATTATACTGGTGGAGCCTTCATTTTTTCGAAACAATTCTTCCTGTTTGCGCAAAATTCAGGAAGCCGTACCCAATGCCCGAATCTGCGATTATTCGGCTATGCGCAGAAACCCATAATCAGGCTAAATCTATATTGGTGCAGAAATTGAGTGACCATTTGCCCTAAACAGCACCACATGAAGAAAATGAGCTTGCTGCTGTGGGTTCAATTTATGACCCTTATAGCAGTTGCCCAACCGGTTGAATATCCGCATCCTGTAAGGCACCTGTCTCTTACTATAGAACAGCAACCCGTTAAAATGGCTTACATGGATGTGGCGCCTGCAACTGCCAATGGCAAAACTGTGTTGCTGCTGCACGGTAAAAACTTTAATGGGTATTACTGGAAAGGGGTGATTCCGTTTTTACAACAGGCGGGGTTTAGGGTGGTGGTACCCGACCAGGTGGGTTGGGGCAAGTCGGATAAACCCAATATTCATTACAGCTTTCACCTGCTTGCTGCCAATACGCGGCAACTGCTCGATACATTGGGCATCCGGCAGGCCATTGTGCTGGGCCACAGCATGGGCGGCATGCTGGCCACCCGTTTTGCCCTGATGTACCCGCACATGGTGGAGCGCCTTATTTACGAAAACCCCATCGGCCTTGAAGATTATAAAACCTTTGTTCCCTACCGGTCGGTAGATGCACAGTATGCCTCCGAACTAAAAGCCACACCCGAATCGCTGCGCCAGTACCAGCAAAGCTATTACCCGCAATGGAAACTGGAGTACAACCAGTACGTGACGGCACAATACGATGCGCTGCAGATCCCCAACTTTAACCAGGCCACCTGGGCCAGTGCCCTCACCTACCAGATGATTTATGAACAGCCCGTGGTGTATGAATTTAAAAACATCACTGCACCTACGCTCATCATCATTGGGCAGGAAGACCGCACTGTGGTGGGTAAAGGACTGCTGGGTAAACCCGTAGCCGACCGGCACGGCAACTACCCGCCATTGGGCCGCTGGCTGCAGCAGCAAATAAAAGGATCTTCGCTGGTGGCGTTGCCCGGAGTGGGTCATATTCCGCACATACAGGCACCGGAGTCTTTTCAAAAAGCGGTGCTCCAGTTTATACACCGGTAAAATGCACCATATTTACGGCATGTTATTTACCTGTTGCACCCGCAACAGCAATATTTAGTCATCATAAATCAGCAGCAATGGCAAACGGCAATGAAAAAGAAAAACTGGGTATTGCCCTGGTAGGATTGGGATCGTACAGCGAAGGCCAACTGGCACCGGCACTGCAACAAACAAGGCACTGCTACCTGGCAGGCATTGTAACCGGCTCGGAAGAAAAAGCAAAAAAATGGCAAGCGCAGTACAACATTCCCCCTAGCAACACTTACAACTACCAAAACCTCGAAAGCATTGCCGACAACAAGGACATTGACATTATATACATCGTGCTGCCCAACTCGTTGCATGCCGAGTATGTAATCCGTGCCGCAGCAACCGGCAAACATATTATCTGCGAAAAGCCTATGGCCCTTTCTGTAGAAGACTGCGACCGCATGATCGACGCATGTAAAAAAGCCGGCGTTATGTTGTCCATTGGCTACCGGCTGCAATTTGAACCTTACAATGCGGAAATGATGCGCATAGGAAGCGAGCAGCCTTTTGGCCCGCTCAAAAAAATAAAAGCCGACCACGGCATGGCCGATGTACAGGGCTGGCGCATCGAAAAGGCCCTGTCGGGCGGCGGGCCCCTGCAGGACCTGGGCATTTATTGCATCCAGGCATGCCGTTACACTACCGGCATGGAGCCCATTGCCGTAACGGCGCAGGAAGGTGCCAAAACCAAACCCGAAAAGTTTGTGGATGTAGAAGAAGCGCTTACCTGGCAAATGGAATTTGGTGACGGTATAATGGCCGAGTGCAGCACCACCTATACCAGGCGCATGAGCCACTTGCGGGCCGAAGCGGAAGGCGGATGGGCCGAGTTGGATCCTGCATTTGATTACAATGGCTTAAAGGGTAAAACAACAGCAGGGCCGCTACAATTTGCCGACATCAACCAGCAGGCGGCGCAAATGGATGATTTTGCACTGGCTATTAAAGAAGGCCGCCCCACGCCGGTGCCCGGCGAAATGGGCCGGCAGGATGTGGCGATCATCCAGGCCATATATAAGGCCATGGAAACAGGCCAGCGGGTGGAAATTAAATAGTCACACAGTGCCATTCATCCTTTATATGTTGCCTATGTCGGTTTTGTACAAGTGCAGGTAGCTTTTTACCTGCATTTTTACACCAGACCAAAACTGGCCACTGATGAAAGCCTGCATTTACAAGCCCTGCGACGCCCTTAGTGCCTGCATTGACAACTACATGATCGTGGATATTGATTGGAAGCAAATTGCTTCCATGCCAACAGTATGGCGGCTGATTCCTTTTGGGCAGGCCTCCATGCTGTTTCTTTTTGGCGACCCGCACAGCTATAGCCTTACCGGCGCGGCCGAAAGTATGCAGCAAACTTCCCGCGCTTTTTTGGTAGGCCAGCTCACTAAGCCCATCTGGCTGCAGTTTACCGGCCATACCCGCCTGCTGAAAATTCAGTTTAAACCATCGGGTATAAGGCAATTGCTGCCCCTGAACATGGAGGAATTTACCAACGTGCCCAGCATTGACCTGGAGGCAGTTTGGGGCGCCTCCGTGCACCATTTGCTGGAGCAGTTTCATAGCGCCGCCACCGATGAAGCATGCATTGCCTGCCTCGATCAGTTTTTACAAAAACGGCTGCTGCCGCACAACGACAGCACTGCATATGTAGCCTACACCATTGAGCAGTTGCACCGGCAAAATGGCAACATGAACCTGCAATCGCTGGAGCGAAAATTAGGCATCACCAACAGGCACCTGGAGCGCCTGTTTAGAAACCGCGTAGGCCTGACACCAAAAGAGCTCAGCAAGATCATTCGCCTGAATCATGCATTCAGTTGTATTGAAAAAAATCCGGCCATGTCGCTTACATCGTTATCCTACGAATCGGGTTATTACGACCAGGCGCATTTTTCAAAAGACTTTAAAAAAATTGCAGGGGTCAGTCCCTCCAAACTTATTGCGCAAACATCATCAGAGTTGTTTGTAACACACGGCAAATGTTTTGTAAAAAAAATGCCGGCTGTTTATGCTAATTAATAGCAGCAGGTAGCCAGGTAAACATGTTGCAACCACCTAGTTGTAACCTAGCCCGCAGGGGCTATTTTTTTTGGCAGTAAAAAGCTACTCTTCCATTTCCACCCAGAAAAACATCAGCGCTAAAATTAATAATGTGGCAACTACCACGTCGCTTTTGTACAAGTTTACCGCCTGCATGGGGCGCATCTTTGTATCCACAAAAACAACAAACATGTACGCAACCAAAACCAACACTGCAACAACTGAAGCCCCCAGCTTGCGGGCTTACCAGGGAGGATTTTTTAACGTGCTGATTGCACCGGAGCAAACCGGCGGAAGCCTGGCCTTAATTGACATGACCCTTCCTAAAGGCTCAGAGCCACCGCCCCATTTTCACACCATGGAAGATGAAACTTTTTACCTGCTGGAAGGCAGGATGGAATTTCAGATTGGTTCGGAAGCCATTGAGGCAGTACAGGGTGCAGCCGTATTTGCACCGCGCCAGGTACCCCACCATTTCACCATTCAGTCCCAAACGGCCAGGTTCCTCACGGTAATCACCCCCGGAAGTTTCCTGGAATATTTTATGGAGGCCAGCTTTCCGACAGCTGCACCCGAGGTAACACCCCCACAGGGACCACCACCTGCCGAAGCCATTGAAACCATGGTGCGCCAACTCACCCAGAAATACGGTATTCTTTTTATTTAGCCGCATGATGCTGCAGCGCCATAAGCATACACCTGGTAAAATGCTCCTGGAAGTTCCAGGGCTTATGGTACTGCAACAAACATGGGATGACCCAGCTATTGCACCAACGCAACAAAACGTTGAAATCATCAGACTGGATGCCGCTGCCGCAGCGCTGTTACAGGATTACCTGAAAGTAAGCAAAGCATTTTTCGGTTGCGGTCATCCAGCCAATATGCTTCGAAGTTTTCAAACGGCAATTGCCCAACGGCTGGGTGCAATGGCCCGCGGTGTGACATTACAACGCAGTGCGGTTTCGCAGGTGATTGCACAACTCGGATGCGTAACCGACTGGCAGCAACAGTACCCTGCAACAACAGTATAATCCAAACAAAATTTAGAAACAATTGCATGACCGTATCATGATGATACCTGCATGCACCATTAAAACCAAAACAAACATGAAACAGACAATTTTATTCCTGGTCGCCACACTGTTCTTTTTTAGCAGCTGCAAAAAAGAAAACAACAAAATCCACTACACCGTTGACGAAAACACCTCCAAAGTTGAATGGAAAGGATACTTAATGAGTGGATATTTTAACCGCGGAACCTTTTCGGTTGCCCCTACCACACTAAAAGCAAAAGGAGGCCAACTACAGACAGCAGATTTTACTATTCCCATACTGTCGCTCAACGTACTGAACCTGGAAGGTGCACCCAAAGGCCAACTGGAAGCGCACCTGAAAAGTCCTGATTTTTTTAATATACTGGTGCATCCGAATGCATACTTCAAGCTCACCAAACTAAGGCCCTACCAGGCTACCGTTACCGATGGTGTAATTGAGGGCGCCAACTACGAAGCAGAGGGAAATTTCACCATGCTGGGCGTCACTAAAAAAATAGTGTTCCCTGCAAAAATTTCCATTACCGATGCAGCTATTGATGTGGCGGCCCTGTTGCAAATAAACCGGTTGGATTGGGGCATGCAATATGCTTCAGACCCCGCTGCAGGCGAGCACTATATTTTGCCCACCGTAGACCTGCACCTGCAAATACATGCAACCAAGAATTAAATAATACATTTTTTAAAATTAATAATGGCTGCCTGGTCACTGGCAGCCATTATTAATTTTCAGCTACAATCACCTGCCTATTATTAAGGCCGCAACAGGGATGAACAGCAACCTTTTCAATGCGGCCTTGCCGTATCAATTTTTTGCGCCAGCACCACAATGCCCAATCCCATGATGCCCACCAGGCCCAGAGCCCATTGCATGTTCAGTGCATCGGACACGGCACCCACCAACAACGGACCGAGTAAAAAACCTATATATCCAATCAGGGTGACAGCCGATAATGCGTAGGCGGGCGGCATGGTAGCATGCCGTGAAGCAAGCACATACACGATGGGCACCATAATCGAATTGCCCAGGCCAATAAGCACAAAACCCACAACTGCCGGCACCAACTGCGGAAAACATGCGGCCACCAAAAAGCCTGCTGTCAGCATTATGCCCAATGTGGTGATGACCCTTATGGCACCCAGTTTAGATACCACGCGGTCGCCCAGCAGCCGGCCAACGGTCATGGCCAGAATAAATCCTGTATAGCCGGCGGTTTCCAGTTGGCGGGGCGCATGCACTGCGTTTGTAAAATAATTGACGCTCCAATCAAACAGCACATTTTCGGCCAGCATGCTGCAAAAGCAAATGCCGCCCAGCATGCCCAGGTAGCGGTCGGGTTTTACAAATAGCGGCCGGTTGGCCGGAGGTGTGTACCGTTCCTTTTTACTCCCTACCTGAAAAGCCAGCGCAGCCAGCATGCACACTATAGCCACTACCCCAAAATGCCGCACCGGCACAATTCCGGCCACAATCATCAGCGTACCAAAACCTGCCGCCGCAAAGCAGGCCAGGCTCCACAGGCCATGAAAGTTGGCGGTGATAGGTTGGGCATACAACTGCTGCACTTCGGCAGCGCGGGTATTGACGGCCAGGTTGAGCACCGTGCGGCCAAAGCCCAATGCAAACAGTGTGGCCATCAGTGCCAGGCGCACATTACTGGCACCCGCCAGCACCAGCACCAGGGCACAGAAAACCGTTGCGGCTACCATGGTATGGCGCACCCCAAAGCGGGCCGTGAGCCAGCCCGCAACAAACAACCCTGCGGCCTGCCCCACCGGCGCCATAAACAGCACGGTGCCCCAGGCAGCATTGGACAGGGCCAGCTGCTGCTGCAGGTGCGGAATACGGCTTGCCCAGGAAGCAGTGATTAACCCCGAAAGCACAAAAAATAACGCTGTTGTCCACCGTGCCGCTACCCTGTTGGTGGCCTCCTCTTTTTTCATGGCGCAAAGGTGGGCAAGATGACGGAAAAGTCAGTAAAGACGGAAAAGATGCATCTGGAAAAAGATTACAGGGATGATACCGGCATCTTGAATCCCCGAAGGACATTCTCAATTATCGTAAATGTCTTTACTGACTTTTCCGTCTTTTCGGACTCTTCTCGCATACAAATTGCAATAACAGGCTATTCATACATTTCATTATGGCAAAGGTTCAGATCAAATCCACCCAGGTACTTTCCGACGAGCACTACACACTGAAAAAACTCACGTTTGACATCGGTAAAAAAGACGGCAGCACCGAAACACAAAGCCGCGAAGTGTTTGACCACGGCAATGCTGCCACAGCCCTGTTGTATAACAGGGAGGCACAAACGATTATTCTTACCCAGCAGTTTCGCATAGCCACCTTTGTCAATGGCAATGAATCGGGGATGCTGCTGGAAACGCCTGCCGGCTTACTGGAAGCAGGCGAAAACCCAAAGGACAGCATCATCCGGGAGATCAGGGAAGAAACCGGCTACGATGTGCCCGATGTGCAACAGGTCATGGCGGTATATTCTTCGGCCGGGGCACTTACCGAGCTGATCTACCTGTTTGTGGGCGAATACCTTAAAGAACAAAAGGTGTCAGACGGAGGGGGCCTGGAGGAAGAAGGCGAAGAAATTCTGGTTCGGGAAATGCCGTTTGCCGAAGCGGTAGCGATGATGAAACAGGGCGAAATAAGGGATGCCAAAACGGTGCTGCTGCTGCAATATGCGCAGATCAATGGATTGCTGAAGGCGGAATGAATGAAGGGAAAGAATGTTGAACAGAAGAAGTTGATGGGAGACTATTGAACAAGGAACAAGGAATATTGAATGATGAAGGGAAACAGCCTGTAATAAAAAATTGACAATGATTGAGGCAGCGCGTTATTAGCGTATAAAAGCGGTAGTGTACAAAGGCAGTATAAACATCGTCAATCGAAAAGGTGGGCGTAGCCCACACCTGTTGGTAGAAAAAGTTTCTTGGGCAGGATATTTGGGCGTAGCCCAAACCTGTGCATGAATGAATGGATGAATTAAGCAGCGCCTGTTTACAGGGTTGATCTACGATCAACGGAAATAAAACCAACCTTGCACCCGGCTTTGCCACCAACGGGTTTGGGCAACGCCCCAAATCCTCTAATTATTTTAAAACTTCTTTGCAAGAGGATCATTAACCATTCACCACGCACCATTTCTCCCTCACGACGCCACCTTAAACAAGCGAACCGGACGCAAAACGGGCATGGAAGCAAATACAATATACCCCAGCCCCATCCCGATCATAGAAAAAAACAGGAGCAGGAAATAATCGCGGAAATAAAAGCTGAGCCCGATGCCACCAATAAAATAGCAGAAGATCAATACTTCAAGTACGTACACCCAGCTAATCTTGCGTTCCAGGTAGGCATTGTTGGTACCCGCATTGCTCATTTTGGGGGTGCGCACAAACTCGGACCCCGAGCCCAGAAAACCCTGCAGCACCGCACAGGTGTTTTGTACCGAAAGCCCCATGTATACCACCAGAAAAATGGGATAGTGCCTGAAAAACTGACGGGCACCACCCTTGCCATCAATACAGGCTCCATTATAATAAAAAAAGGTAAGCGCTACCAGGTTCAGTCCCGTAATTACGGTGTATTTACTCCACTCCATGATCTCGGGATACATATTCCGGAACACCAGCAGGGGCACAGTGAGCAGCGCATTTACCAACAAACAAACAAACAAAAACGAAGAAAGCAGGTGAAAAATGCCATGCAGCTTTTTATCGATGGGCAAGGCTGCAGCCAGCAATGCCCGCACATTTTTGCGCAGGCTTTGCGCCATGCCTTTTGTCCACCTGAACTGCTGCACTTTAAATGCCTCGATTACCGATGGCAGTTCGGCGGGCACTTCTATTTCCTGGTCGTACACCAGTTTCCAGCCTTTCATTTGTGCCCGGTACGACAGGTCCAGGTCTTCGCTCAGTACATTGCCATCCCAGCCGCCGGCATCTTCAATACATTCCTTACGCCAGATGCCGGCAGTGCCGCAAAAGTTTATAAAATACCCGGCGTTGCTGCGGCCGGTTTGCTCCACCGAAAAATGCGTGTCGAGCAAAAAGGTCTGGATGCGGGTAAGATGGTTTTGCTCTTTATTGAGGTGGCCCCAGCGGGCCTGCGCCAGCCCCACGCCGGGGTCGGCAAAATAAGGCACCATATTATTTAAAAACTGCGGGTCGGGGGTAAAATCGGCATCGAAAATAGCAATGAGGTTGCCCTTGCAATGGGCCATGCCCGCCTGCAGCGCCCCGGCTTTATAACCCTTCCGGTTGGGCCTGCGGAGCACCTGCGCCACCACACCGCTTTGGTGCAGGTGTTGCACGGCCACATCAATAATTTCGGAGGTTTCATCGGTGGAGTCGTCCAGCACCTGTATCTCAAATTTATCTTTCGGGTAATCCAGCGCCGCCAGTTTGTGCATCAGCCGCCCGATCACGTATTTTTCGTTGTACACCGGTATTTGTATGGAAACAAATGGCAGTTCGCCGGTCATGCTGGCTGGGCGCTTGTTGCGCTTGTTCGCCCTTTTATAGTGCCACAGCAAGTGCAACTGTACCAGGCCATTGAGCAACAGCCATGCGGCGGTAAGCACATACATGCCAAAAACAAAGTAAGCCAGTATTCTTATGGGGTCGGCCACAGGAGCAGTTTATTAGGCCATTAACCTAACAAAACTGGTGCCCGGTAATCATACTTCGAAAACAAATTGCATTACTGCTGTACATACTTATCTATTGCCTGCACAATCCGGGAGATAAGTTCGAAAGAAGGGCCATTGGTTTCCCGCTGCAACGTGGAAAGGCCTTCGGAGCTTTTGTACACAACAGTACCATCGGGTATCAGGTGGTGCAGGGTATTGTCGGGTACATGAATATGCACCGAAAAAAGATCGGATGCTGTGGTGATTTTTACAAAGGCGGTGTACACCCTGCCTTCAAATGAAAAATCAACGGTGAAGATTCTGCCCATAGTGTTTGGTTATCAAAAACGGGTATCGGAAAAGGCCTGTACAGCTTCGGTTAGGCATAGCCGCTGCAGCAAGCTAAACAAATAAATATATAAAATATTGAATTGCCCGGTTCTGTGCCCCATATTTATCCACTGCCCGGAGTTCCATAAATGAAACAGGCGTCCGCTGCATTATGTTCATTGCTGCAAACCTGCACCGGACGGGCAACGCAAAGGATGCTCCCGATTGTTGGTGAATTGCGCTATTTTGCCCCTTTTTCGGAGGGGGTTTCCAGGCGGCAGCGTGGCCGCAAAACACCCATTGCAGCTTGCACCTATGACCAAGATACTCATCATATATACCGGCGGCACCATTGGCATGATGAATGACCCGGCCACCGGTGTGCTTCGGCCGTTCAACTTTTCGCAGATTGTGGAAAATGTGCCCGAGCTCAAGCGGCTGGACTATGAGATCACGGTGGTTTCCTTTGACCCTATTATCGATTCTTCCAACATGCAGCCTGCGGTGTGGGTGCAGCTGGCCAAACAGATCGGCGACCATTACGACGAGTATGATGGCTTTGTGATCCTGCACGGTTCCGACACCATGGCCTACACCGCGTCGGCACTGAGCTTTATGCTGGAGGGGCTCAACAAACCGGTGGTGTTTACCGGCTCTCAATTGCCTATTGGCGAAATACGCACCGATGCCCGGGAAAACCTGATCACGGCGCTGGAAATTGCTTCGGCAAAAGCAGGTGGTAAAGCCAGGGTGCCGGAAGTGAGTATATATTTCGACTTTCAGCTGTTCCGGGGCAACCGCACTTTTAAATACAGTTCGTACAAATTCGAGGCATTCCGGTCGCCCAACTACCCGCCGCTGGCCGAAGCCGGTGTGCACCTCAGGTTCAACGACAACAACATCAGGCCCTGCCCCAACTGTACCCTGCATGTGCAAACCGAGATCAACCCATCCATTGCGGTGCTGAAGTTGTATCCCGGCATACAGCCCCGAACCGTGGAGGCCATGCTGGATGTGGATGTGGCGGCCATTGTAATGGAAACCTTTGGCTCGGGCAATGCGCCTACCAACGCCTGGTTTTTGCGGTCGCTGCGCCGTGCTATCGACGATGGTAAAACCATCCTCAACATTTCGCAGTGCCCTGTGGGCTCGGTAGAGCTGGGCCGCTACGATACCAGCCGTGCCCTTAAAGAGATGGGTGTGGCCAGCGGCTACGACATGACCTTTGAGGCGGCGGTGGCCAAACTAATGTATGGCATGGGCAAAGGCCTGCGCGGCCGGCGGCTGGAGCTGCTGCTGGAAGACAATATTGCCGGCGAGCTGACAAATGAAAAGGGCAACCAGAATCTTTTAAAATAATAAGAGGCCTGCTTCAGTACATTATTTGTTTCATTTGCCCCTTTACTTTTAAATTAAGGTTAACCCTATTGCACCGCACCGCCAAGTGGCTTTAACTTTAGCATTCATTGATCATACAAAACCAATAACATCATGATTCGTAACGCAACAGCCGTATGGACCGGATCCGGTAAGGAAGGTAAAGGCAACCTGAGCACCCAAAGCGGTGTGCTGCAGGAAACCCAGTATTCGTTCAACACCCGTTTTGCCGATGGCATAGGCACCAACCCCGAAGAGCTGGTGGCCGCCGCACATGCAGGCTGCTTTACCATGAAGCTCAGCTTTGTGTTGAACGAAGCCGGCTTTACGGCCGACCGCCTGGAAACAAAATGCGACATTACATTTGAGAACGGCGCAGTGACCAAATCGCACCTGATTGTTACCGCATCGGTACCCAACATCAGCGAGGAGCAATTTCAGCAGGCAGTGAAAAATGCAGAAGAAAACTGCCCTATTTCAAAGCTGTTGAACACCGAAATCTCTTCGGAAGCCACGCTTTCTTAGCAAGCTTTAAAGCCCATAAAAAAGCCCCGCCCCTGGCGGGGCTTTTTGCTTCCGGCACCATTTTTTCCCACTACTGGCAGGGCCGCCCGGCATCAGGCAGGGGTGGTCATTTATTCACCCTTAAAACGATGGTCATGAATTCAAAAGAAAACAACCAGCATCTTGACGGCCGGCAAGGCGAAGCCGGTTCGGATAACTACACCAACCCGGATGACCAAATCAAGAACGTGGGCAGTGAAAGCAATGAAAATACCCGCCGGGGCCACTCGGCCGGCATGAGCGACCGCCCTTCGGAAGGAACTGTAGGCAGCACACACAGCTCGGGCATCAGTACCAAAAAAAGTGTTACCGGCAGCGACTTCGACGGACAGGTGTCGCCCAGCTAATGGTTAAGTTTAGAGTTGGGTGCACACTACAACATTGAACTTTAAACAGTAAACCTGGAACACCACATGGCATAATGTTTTTACCTGCACATCTGCCATATATTATTTGATTTTAAAATTGTACAACTATGTCAGAAAACAGAAACGAGCACATGGGCCGCAACCAGGATGGTGACAACCAGCAAAACACCTCGGGCCTCCAAGGCTCCGACATGGGCAACACCCGCAGCTCGGAAGGACTGGGCGGACAGGGCCAGCGCTCCGATATGGAAGGAGAAGGCCAGCGTCAGGATACCAGCGGCGGACAGCAAAACCTTGGCCGTTCCAGCGTGGCCGATTACGGCTCCTCTGGCCAGCCGCTCGACAGTGGTGATGCAGGCCGTGGTGGCAGTGCAGGCTCGGGCCGCACCGATACCGGCGGTATGGACGATATGGATGACGAAGGCATGGGCCACAACCGCAATGGTGCCGGCGGCATGTAACAAAGGATTGCTTGCAGCCACATACATGGTGGCAAAACCAGTGCGCCTTGTTTTCGGACAGGGCGTTCTGGTTTTAATCAGGTTACTGGCATTTATATCCGCAGCTACCAACGCTCAATAATTCACCCAATAAATAAACTACAATGGAAGATAAAAACAATAAGCAGCACCGCCCCGAGTCTTATCCCAAACCAACCGAAATGGACAGTGCGCTGCGCCAGCAGGATGAGTATTCCACGCTTAAACCCAACGAGCAGGGCCACATCAGCGGTGTAAGCCAGAGCGACAACCCCGGCGAAGACAATGCCGCCAACCAGGAAGACGCACAGGAAAACTTTGACAGCTACCGCAAAAACAGCGAAGGCGAAGCCGGAGCTTAAAGAATATCGAACAGACGAACAAGGAACAGACGAATGTCGAAGGGAATGATGAATTATTAATTATGGGCTCGTTCCAAATTCATAACTCATAATTCATAATTTATCATTCCCTTCTGCGGTTCAACATTCCTTGTTCCTTGTTCGATATTCTCTCCCTACTTCTTCTGTTCATCTGTTCCTTGTTCGTCTGTTCGACATTCTTCCCCTCAAACCTCTGTTAATCCCGCCAAAACACGGTGGTTACACGGCAGGTTTTCGGTAAATTTGCACCCTTATGGAGTTTTCAAGTGCACTGCTCGAAACGGCGGTAAATGAGTTTGCCAAACTGCCCGGCATTGGCAAAAAAACGGCCCTGCGGCTGGTGCTGCACCTGCTGAAACAAGAGGCTGAAGAAGTGCAGCATTTCAGCGAAATTGTGGCCCGTATGCGCAGCGAAATAAAGTTTTGCCAGCGCTGCCACAACGTGGCTGATAGCGACACCTGTTCTATTTGCGCCAACTCGGCCCGCAAGCAGGATGTGATTTGCGTGGTAGAAAATATCCGCGATGTAATTGCACTGGAAAGCACCCAGCAGTTCAACGGTACGTATCATATAATTGGGGGTGTTATTTCCCCGCTCGATGGCGTAGGCCCTTCACAGCTCAACCTGGATACACTCATTCATCGTACCCAAAAGGAAGGCACTGCCGAAGTGATCTTTGCCCTTTCGCCCACCATCCAGGGCGATACCACCATTTACTACATACAAAAGAAATTGCCGCCCGGCATTAAGGTTACTACCATTGCCCGGGGCATCGCCTTTGGCGGCGAACTCGAATACGCCGACGAAATGACGCTGGCCCGCTCGCTGCAAAACCGCCTGCCGGTGGAAAGCTATGTAGGCAGCAGGTAGGCCGTTTGCTTTTGCATAACGAACCATAGCTTAATACTTTTGAATAGTAATGCCGCTCCGCTCAGAGTGGCTTTTTTTATGTGCCCAACTTTTGTATAGCTATTGAGCTGCTGTTGCGTCGCACACTGCACCGTTCGGTAACGCTATTGAGCAATCATTACATGTTACCGCACCAACGCTATCATCAATTCTTTGTCGATGAAACACTTTACCCATCATGCACACCAGCTGCCCGTCAAACACTTTGCTCATTCTTCTTAGTCTAGGCTTGTCATGCTGAGCGCAGCGAAGCATCTGAGTGAGGTAAATAAACGTACTGTTGTAGACGAAGCAGGCACGTTACTCTTTCAACATTTGCACTGGTGCAGGCTCAGATGCTTCGCTGCGCTCAGCATGACCAACAAAAACCCCGCTTTCTTGCATAAATAAAAAGCCCTCAGGTTCCATCCCGCCTACCCAACGCCACCCCCAACTGGCCCTGTGGCGCATGATACTTTTTACCCCTATCTTTGCCGCTGCTGGCGGATTTGTTTATTGTTCGGCCAAAACCCTGAACCCAGGGAACAGAACTAATAAACGTGTGAAACTATTCCTTCAAGAAGTTCCTCCTCGTTTACCTGTTCCTGCCCAGAATTGGCCCATTCCGCCACACCAACCTCCCGAAGATGGGGCAGAAAATTCCTTGTGAACCTTTGTGCCTTCCTGTCTTCGTGGTTCAAAAAACAAGACTATGGACATCCGCAAACAACTTGAACAACGCATACTGGTGATTGATGGCGCCATGGGCACCATGATACAGCGGCATAAACTGGAAGAGCAGGACTATCGTGGTGAACGGTTCAAAGACTGGCCCTCCGACCTGAAGGGCAACAACGACCTGCTGTGTCTTACCCAGCCGCAGATCATCAAAGGCATACACAAAGAATACCTGGCCGCCGGTGCCGACATTATTGAAACCAACACCTTCAATGCGCAGCAGGTTTCTCTTGCCGACTACGGCATGGAATCCCTGGCTTACGAGATCAACGAAGCAGCTGCGCGGATTGCCAAAGAAGCCATTACCGAATATGCACAGGAAAGCGGCGATAACACCCCCCGGTTTGTTGCCGGTGCCATTGGTCCGCTCAACAAAACCCTGTCGCTTTCGCCCGACGTAAACAATCCGGGTTACCGGGCACTCTCTTTCGATGAGGCCGTGGCTGCATATTACGAGCAGATACAAGGGCTGGTAACAGGTGGTGCCGACCTGTTTTTGATCGAAACCATTTTTGATACCCTCAATGCCAAGGCCGCCATTTTTGCCGTAAAAAAATGGAGCCGTGAAAGCGGCCGCGAGTTGCCGGTAATGATTTCGGGCACCATCACCGATGCATCGGGAAGAACCTTAAGCGGGCAAACGCTGGAAGCGTTTTATACTTCGGTAATGCATGCCCGCCCACTGAGCATCGGGCTGAATTGTGCGCTGGGTGCGCAGGAAATGCGGCCCCACATCGAGGAGCTGAGTGCCATTGCCTCTTGTTTTACATCTGCTTATCCCAATGCCGGCCTGCCCAACGCTATGGGTGAGTACGACGAAGCACCGGAAGATACCGGCCACTACATTGAGGAGTGGGCAAAAGAAGGTTTCGTAAATATTGTGGGCGGCTGCTGCGGCACCACCCCCGATCATATCCGCCACATTGCGGAGCATGTAAAAAGCCTCAAGCCCCGGGCCTTGCCGGTGGTGGAAGCAGTTATTTGATAAACCGAAAACCACGGAGACACAATGACACAGGGTAACACGGAGATTTATCATGAACCATTGTCCGACCGGGAAAAGTGGCTGGCGCAGCAGATCGTAAACATCGCATATACAATCCACAAGCAACTGGGTCCGGGGTTATTGGAAAGTGTTTATGAAAAATGCTTTTGTTATGAGTTGTCAAAGCGAGGCATAGCTTTTCAACGGCAATGTGCTTCGCCGATCAAATATGATGAACTCGTGATTGATGAAGGATTAAGAATTGACATACTGGTCGATAACCTGATTATAATAGAATTAAAAGCGCAGGAAAATTACCACCCGGTTTGGGAAGCGCAGCTTCTGAGTTACTTGAAACTGACAGGGAAACGACTGGGGTACTTAATCAACTTTCACGTACCGCTGATGAAAGACGGTATCAAAAGAAGAATACATTAAAAAAACCGTGAACCTCTGTGTCCTCTGTGACTCCGTGGTTCAAAAGCACTATAATGAACGCTATCAAACCTTATCTCCGTCTCGCAGGCCTCGAGCCGCTGGTGGTGCGTCCCGAATCGAATTTTGTAAACGTTGGCGAACGTACCAACGTAACGGGCTCCAAAAAGTTTGCCCGCCTCATCCGCGAGAACAAATATGAAGAGGCGCTTTCCGTTGCCCGCCAGCAGGTGGAGAACGGCGCACAGATCATTGACGTAAACATGGACGATGCACTGCTCGACGGCGTGCAGGCCATGACTACTTATCTCAACCTGATGCAAAGCGAACCCGACATTGCCAAGATCCCGGTGATGATTGACTCCTCGAAGTTCGAGATCATTGAAGCAGGCCTCAAATGCGTGCAGGGCAAATGCGTGGTCAACTCCATTTCGCTGAAAGAAGGAGAGGAAAAATTCATTGAGCAGGCACATATTTGCCTGGCTTATGGTGCTGCGGTAGTGGTTATGGCGTTCGACGAGGCCGGCCAGGCCGATACGCTGGAGCGCCGCATCACCATCTGCGAACGGGCTTATAAAATACTCACCGAACAGGTAGGGTTCGAACCACAGGACATTATTTTCGACCCCAACATTTTTGCAGTAGCCACCGGCATCGAGGAACACAACAACTACGCAGTTGAATTTATTGAAGCCACCCGCATCATCAAACAAAAGATGCCGCTAGCAAAGATCAGCGGTGGTGTCAGCAACGTGTCGTTCTCGTTTCGCGGCAACGATCATGTGCGTGAAGCCATTCATTCGGTGTTTCTTTTTCATGCCATCAGGGCAGGCATGGATATGGGCATTGTAAATGCCGGCCAGTTGGTGGTGTACGATCAAATTGAACCGCAGCTGCGTGACCTGTGCGAGGATGTGGTCCTCAACCGCAGGCCCGATGCTACGGAGCGGCTGGTAACCTTTGCCGAAACCGTAAAAGCAAAAGGAAAAGAAGAAGTAAAAGACGAAGCCTGGCGGGCCACCTCGGTGGAGGAACGCCTGAAACATGCACTGGTGGCCGGTATTACTGAATATATTGATGCCGATACCGAAGAAGCCAGGCAACAATACCCACGTCCGCTGGATGTAATTGAAGGCCCGCTGATGGCCGGCATGGATGTAGTGGGCGACCTGTTTGGCGCAGGTAAAATGTTTTTGCCGCAGGTGGTGAAAAGCGCCCGGGTAATGAAAAAAGCCGTAGCCGTTTTAACCCCATACATCGAGGCCGAAAAAGAGGCCCGCCTGAAAGCACACGCTGCCGCAGGCACAACGGCTACCGAAAGTGCAGGCGCTGCAAAAGTGCTGATGGCCACCGTGAAAGGCGATGTGCACGACATTGGTAAAAACATTGTAGGCGTGGTGCTGGGCTGTAACGGATATGAAGTGATTGACATGGGTGTAATGGTGCCTGCCGATAAAATTCTGGAAACGGCACAAAAAGAAGGCGTAGATGTAATTGGATTGAGTGGCCTCATCACACCATCGCTGGACGAAATGGTGCATGTGGCCCGCGAAATGAAACGCCGCGGTATGAAGCAACCCCTGCTGATTGGTGGCGCCACTACCTCACGGACACACACAGCCGTAAAAATTGCACCCGAGTACGACAATGGCGTGCTGTATGTGCTCGATGCATCGCGGAGCGTAACCGCAGTGAGCAGCCTGTTGAGCAATGAGCAAAAAGAAGGATTCCTGAAACAGGTAGGTGAAGAATATGAAGGCCTGCGCAAACAGTTTGCCGCCAAGCAAGGCACAAAAGCGTCCATTACTTACGAACAGGCCATTGCGCAAAAAGAACAATTTGACTGGGCCGCATACCAGCCCGTAAAACCTGAGATCGATGATGTAAAAGTTTTTGAAGCCTTTGACCTGGCCACCATTGCACGCTATATCGACTGGGGTCCGTTCTTTATCGGCTGGGAAATGCCGGGCCGTTTTCCGCAGGTGCTTTCCGATGAAAAATTTGGTGCAGAAGCCACCCGCCTGTACAACGATGCCCAGAACATGGTGGAACAGATCATTAAGGAAGGCTGGTTTACTGCCAAAGGCGTAATTGGCTTTTGGCCTGCGCAAACCAACAACCGCGATACCATTATCCTGCAAACACACCAGGGTACCGTACACCTCGAATCCCTACGGCAGCAAAACAAAAAAGCAGCCGGGCAACCAAGCTTTTCCCTGGCCGATTTTGTGAGCCCGGTAGCGCAGGACTATATGGGCGGTTTTGCCGTAACCGTTGATGGTGCCAGGGAACACATCGACAGGTTTGCAGCGCAGCACGACGATTACAACAAGATACTGGTGCAGATCCTTGCCGATCGTTTTGTAGAAGCATTTGCCGAATGCCTGCACCAGCAGGTGCGTACCCAATACTGGGGCTATGCAAAAGACGAGCAGCTTTCCAACGAAGAACTGATCCGCGAGGGTTATCAGGGCATCCGCCCTGCACCGGGCTATCCTGCCTGTCCTGACCATACCGAGAAATTGAAGCTGTTCTCACTATTGGGCGTAACCGAAAACATCGGCATTGAGCTGACTGAAAGCCTGGCCATGAACCCGCCGGCATCGGTATGCGGCTGGTATTTTGCACATCCCGGCAGCCACTATTTTGGCCTGGGTAAAATTCAGCGCGACCAACTGGAAGACTATGCGGCAAGAAAAGGCATGAGCATGGAAGAGGCGGAGCGGTGGTTAAGGCCCGTGCTGGAATGATGGGATTGCGGATTTTAGATTGCGGATTGCGGAACACTTGATTGATGTGAAAGTATCTGCACTAGTGAAGGTTCCGCAATCCGACATCCGAAATTAAATTGTAATTTCAAAGCTATGGGCTTAGTATATGCCGATATAGAATTGATCAATGGAGACGACCTTGCACTGGCAAGACGGAATATTATTGGCGAAGAGGAAATAAAGCGGATGCGGGTGAATGCGCTGGTAGATACCGTTTCGTATATACTGTGCATCAACGAAAACATACAGGAGCAACTGCAGTTGCCGATAGTGGAAAAACGAAAAGCCCAACTTGCAAACAGCAGCATTGTGGAGTGTGATGTGGTTGCGCCGGTGGAAATAAAGTTTCAGAATAGGCGCAGCACGGTTAGCGCAATGGTACTTCCCGGCGACTCAGAGCCTTTGCTGGGCGCCATTCAGCTGGAAGATATGGATGTAATAATTCATCCGTTGCGACAAGAGCTGATCGTCAACCCCGACCATCCTTATTTTGCCCAGATGAAATTAAAATAATAAACCCCGCACTGTGCGGGGTTTATTATTTATAAAATGCCTTTTGCTTTCAGTTCCCTTTCCAGTTGTTCGGGGCTTTCAAACCGGATGCTGGGAATACCCATTGCTTCGGCGGCTTTAATGTTGCGCAGGTTGTCGTCAATAAACAGGGTTTCTTCGGGCTGCAGGCCATAGCGGTCGAGCAACACCCTATAAAACGCTTCCGCAGGCTTGCGCATCCTTTCCTCGCCGCTAACTACGCGGCCATCAAACCAGTGCAGAAAATCGTAGCGCTCCAGTGCAATGGGAAACAACTCGGCGCTCCAGTTGGTGAGTGCATAAAACTTGTAGTGACCTGTTTCTTTCATCTGCCGGAACAATTCAACCGAACCCTCAATAGGCCCGCCCAGCATTTCCGTCCAGCGGCCGTAGTAAGCTTCAATTTCTGTTTTCCATTCGGGGTGCTTTGCTGCCAGTTCGCTTGTTGCTTCGGCAATCAGCCGCCCGGCGTCCTGCTCCTCGTTCCAGTCGGAAGTGCAGATGTTCTGAAAAAAATATTTGCGCCGCTCTTCGTCCTCGATCACTTTTTCAAACACATAAGCGGGGTTCCAGTCTATGAGTACATTTCCGAGGTCGAATATGATGGCTTTGGGAAGCATGATATGTTATTTACGATTTTGGATTGACGATTTTGGATTGGGGCTACAAAGAAACAATGTACCGACACAAAACAACTATTTTGTTTTGCGCAACGCTAAATCGTACATCCAAAATCGTAAATCGTCAATCGCCTCATCTTTTCTCCAGCAGCCACCATTGCCTCCGGCGAGGTTTTACTTTATAATTGGCCTGAATGTATTTGTAAATATGGTCAATGGCCTCGCTTACATCATCGGTGAGCAGCACCAGTTTGAGGTCTTCTTCAGAAATGGTTTTCTTTTCGGCCATCATGTGCATGACCTCCATCAGGGGCTCGTAAAACTCTTTGCCAAACAGCACAATGGGGAAGCCATGAATGGTTTTGGTTTGCACCAGCGTCAGGGTTTCAAACAGCTCGTCCATAGTGCCAAAACCACCTGGCATGATGATAAAGGCATAAGAATATTTAACCAGAATGGTTTTACGCGTAAAGAAGTATTCAAACGTCATGGACCGATGCACATATGGATTGCCGCTTTGTTCAAAGGGCAGGCGAATGTTGCAGCCCACCGACATGCCACCCGCTTCATATGCTCCGCGGTTGGCGGCCTCCATGATGCCCGGCCCGCCACCGGTCATGGTGGTAAAGCCAATGCCGGCAATGCGTTTACCAAACTCCCGGGCACATTCGTACCATTTGTCGTCTTCTTTAAAACGTGCCGATCCAAACACAGTAATGCAGGGCCCCACAAAATGCAGGGTCCGGAAAGCGCTGATCAATTCCCGGAACACCTTCCAGGCAAACTTTAGTTCATAGCTGCGGCTTTTAGGCCCTTCCAGATACACATGCTCCTTTGGCGGAATAATGGGATCGTATTTTTTTACTGCCATACTGGTAAAATAAGGTGCTGATAAAAACAGACATCATGCAAAAGTAAAGCCGCTGCAATTGGCAGTATATTGCAAACCGTTTTTCGTCAATCGTCAATCGTCAATCGTCAATGGACTATGGACTATGGACTATGGACTATGGACCATGGACCATGGACAATTTACAACCCCTCTTTTTCCATGAAAATCATTTCATACAACGTGAATGGCCTGCGGGCTGCATTAAAAAAAGGTTTTGCCGAATGGCTGCAAACCCACCCCGCTGATGTGGTATGCATCCAGGAAGCAAAGGCGCAGCAAACCGATGTGGATGCATCTATCTTCCGCAACCTGGGCTACAACGATTACTGGTTTTGTGCCCAGAAAAAAGGATACAGCGGCGTTACCGTTTTTTCGAAAATTGAGCCCGACGCGGTACAGTGCGGCACCGGCCACGAAGTAAGCGACAGCGAAGGCCGCGTAATACAGCTACAATTTGGAAAAATGCGGCTGATCAATGCTTATTTTCCATCGGGCACGGCGGGCGATGTGCGCCAAACCTACAAGTACCAGTGGCTCGATGAAATGTATGACTACCTGCAGCAGCTTCGCGAGGAGCATCCCAACATTATTTTGTGCGGCGATTACAATATTGCGCACCGCGAAATTGACATACACGATCCGAAAGGCAACAAAAAAAACAGCGGCTTTTTGCCCGAAGAGCGGCAGTGGATGGATAAGTTGTACAGCAACGGGTGGGTAGATGCATTCAGGGCCATGCGCCCCGATGAAGCGCAGCGCTATACCTGGTGGAGCCAGCGCTTTCCCAGTGTGCGGCAGCAAAATAAAGGCTGGCGTATTGATTATATTTCGGTTACCGAACCCCTGAAACCAAACCTCAGGGAAGCCGATATTTATCCCGATATTAAACACAGCGATCATTGCCCGGTGTACCTGGATATTGACCTGTAGGAATTATAAATATCCAGGAACGGTTTTATCTGTTCCGTCATTGTAATGGGTCCGCTATGTTTAATGAACCATTATTGCAAATGGCTGCAATTGTTTTAAGCCTATCAGATAAGCCTTTTTGAACACATTGGAATAACAGAAAAGTCTGAACCGCTTGTTCAAATGGAACAATCTGGCTCCTGCAACCGCCCTTAAACTTCACCCCAAAACGTTAAACTTCATCCCTTCATGATCATCTACAACATTACCACCAAAGTGCACGAATCTGTTGCCACCGCCTGGCTGCAGTGGATGCAAACCGAACATATACCCGAAGTAATGGCCACGGGATGTTTTACAGGCTTTACCATTGTGCGCCTGTTGGAGGTAGATGAAACCGAAGGGCCAACCTATGCCGTGCAATACAAAGCCCCCGACCTTGAGGAGTACGAACGTTACAGGCAACAACATGCGCAGCGCCTGAGTACAGTGGCAATGAACCGCTGGGGCAATAATTTTATTTCCTTTCGTTCGATTATGGAAGTGGTTTATTAAACAACAGGCCGACATTCTTTTTGCCTCCACCAAATGCGTGCCCGGCCTGCATTTGGTGCAACATCGATCTGTGAAATGCAGGCGGGGCAAGGCTTTGACGCACCGCACCAATTTAGCTGCAAGGCAGCAAAACTGCCTCCCGGAGACAAAACCTTTACCCGGCAAGGGTTTTACCGTATGAAAGCATTTGGGAGTATGATGAAATTTATTTTGCCGCTCTAAAAAACCGGCTATTTTTGTTGCACTCAATTTTTAAAAAAACCACTATGAACAAAGCTGAATTGATAGCCAAGATCTCCGAAGACGCTGGCATCACCAAGACCCAGGCTAACGAAGCGCTGGATTCCTTTGTAGAAGCCGTAACTAAAACCCTGAAAGGCAATGGCAAAGTAACATTGGTAGGTTTTGGTACTTTCTCCGTATCCAAGCGTGCTGCCCGCAACGGCCGCAACCCCCAAACTGGTGAAGTGATCAAAATCAAAGCCCGCAAAGTGGCCCGCTTTAAAGCTGGTAAAGAGCTTGCCGGAAAACTCTAACCACTGCCTCAAACCTTTTTTTAGCTCCGTTTACCGCAGGTGCGGTAAACGGAGCTTTTTTTATGTGCCGATTTTTAAGCAACTTGCAGCCAAATCAATACAATCATGGGTAGAGGAGATAAAAAAACCAAAAAAGGCAAAATTTTCAAAGGTTCATTTGGCAAGTCGCGTCCGACTTCCAAAAAGAAAAACCCCAATACAGCGCTGGCCGCTGCTGCCAACGGATAAGCGCAAGAAGAATATCGAACAGACGAAGTAAGGAATTATGAATTATAAATTATGGATTATTGGGACCCTTACCCAATTCATAAATCATAATTCATAATTCACCTGTGCCTTGTTCGATATTCTTTTAATACTTCTTCTGTTCCTTGTTCTTCTGTTCGATATTCCCTAGGGCGACAGGCGTTCAATTTTCCAGGATCCGCTCTCCTGTAAGGTATATTGAAGGCGGTCGTGCAGGCGGCTGGGACGCCCCTGCCAAAACTCCACCACTACCGGCTGTACCAGGTACCCACCCCAATAAGGAGGCCTGGGAATTTCCCTGCCGGCAAATTCAGCGCTTTTTTGTGCATACTGCTCATCGAGCCACTCGCGGCTGGCCACCACGCTGCTTTGCTGCGAAGCCCATGCACCTATTCGGCTGCCCTCGGGCCTCGAATAGAAATAGGCATCACTTTCCGCAGCAGGCACTTTTTTTACCACCCCGGTAATGCGCACCTGCCGCTCCAGCTCGGGCCAGAAAAATACCAGGCAGGCCTTGGGATTTTCGGCAAGGTGCATGCTTTTAAAACTGTTGTAGTTGGTAAAAAATACAAAGCCTTCTTTTGAAAAACCTTTGAGCAAAATAACCCGTGCTGCAGGCAGCCCGTCGGCCGATGCCGTGGCAACGGTCATGGCGTTGGGCTCCTGCACCTGGCTGTTGATCACCTGTTGCCACCAGGTATCGAATTGTGCAATGGGGTCGGCCGCAACATCGGATTCGTGCAGGCTGCGGGCTGCGTAATCTTTACGGATATCGGCAATGCTTGGCGTCATATGCAGTTTAAATAAAAGTGAGGCCTAAAGGTAAAGGCCGTGCCCTTTTATACACATGATTTTTGGCAAGGGCAGCAAAAGCAAAAGGCAAAAAGTTGTATCGATAACAACAACTTCTTGCCTTTTATATATCGTCCTTCTTTCAGGCACTAAAAAAAGAAAGTCAACTTTCTGCCTTCTCTATAGTCTATTGTCTGTCGTCTCTTGCCTGTTGCCTGTTGACCATCGTCCGTTCCCTATTTCTTTCCCAGCCCCTTACCTTTTTCCCGTTCTTCGGTTATCAGGTTGAGCATGCTTTCCAGCTCTCCTATACGGCGCAGTTCCTTTTGCAGCTTGCTTTGGCTTTCCGAAACGCTTTGCGATTCGATCTGTGCGTCCTGCAGGTATTTGGCCCGCTTCATAAGCTGCTGGCGCTGCACGTTGGCTTCGGCCAGCTTTTCTTCCGTCAGGCTTAGCTCCGACCGCAGGCGGCGGTTTTCGCCCACCAGTTCTTCTATTTTATCCTGCTTGCGCAGCACGTCTTTATGTAATTGCTCGTATCCCTGCTTCATGTCCTCCAGCTCCAGGTTGAGGCTGCTGGACCTGCTGGCCTGCGATTCGAGGGTAGCAATTTTATTCTGCAGCAGTTCAAACTCGCGGTACACCTCGTCGATGCGGCCGGCCATTTGCTGTGCCACGGTTTCCTGTTGTTTGGCGGCTTTCAACTCCTGCTCTTTGCGCATCAGTGCCAGTTCCAGCTCTTCGATGCGGCCCTGCAATTCGTCGTTTTCTTCCCGGAACGCCTGCGACCCTTCTGTGTCGCCCTGCAGCTCTTCCACTTTTTGCATCAGGTTTTCCAATGTTTGCTGTTGCAAAAACAAGGTTTCTTTTAGTCCGGCTACCGAAGGGGCAGCTGCGGGTGCAGGAGCCACATATTCCAGCGGCTCGGGCCACGATACAGCCGATTTTTTAAGGTTGGGAGCAGGCATGGTGCGGGTAGCGCTTCGCTCTTGCCTGGCCACCGGCTGCCGGGCGGCTTTTTGTTGTTGTTGTGGCCGTACAGGCCGGTCGTAGGTATCCAGCATACGCCGCAGCGATTTTCGGGTGGCGTATACAAAGTAAATGGCGCAGCCCAAAATAAGAATGCTGGCAGGCAGGATAATGATTTCCAGGAGTGACAGATTGAACAAAATAAGGTACATGCAGGGCACTTAATTGCGCTTCAAACTACATATTTTTTAGGTATGAAAAAGCAACCTGAGCAATATTTGCTCTTTGCAATGATAAATAAATAAAAAAACCGCTGCATTCCTTGTCAAACAAAGCTGCAGCGGCTTACATAATAATTTTTTTTACCCCTGAAATTGAACAGGCTACATATTAACTGTGTACCAGTGTGCCTACTTTTTCGCCGGTTACCACGTCTTTCAGGTTGCCGGGCTGGTTCATGTCGAACACCACAATGGGCAGGTTGTTTTCCATACACAAGGTAAAGGCGGTCATGTCCATTACATTCAGTTTTTGCGTAATGCACTCCTGGAACGTGATGGTGTTGTACTTGGTAGCGGTGGGGTCTTTTTCGGGGTCGGCGGTATAAATGCCATCTACCCGGGTGCCTTTCAGGATCACATCGGCTTTTATTTCAATGGCCCGCAGCGAACCTGCCGTGTCGGTGGTAAAATATGGGTTACCGGTGCCGGCGCCAAAAATGACCACGCGTCCTTTTTCGAGGTGGCGGATGGCGCGGCGGCGAATGTAGGGCTCCGCAATCTGCTCCATTTTAATGGCACTTTGCAACCGGGTGTACACGCCTGCCTTTTCCAAACCGGCCTGCAGGGCCATGCCATTGATTACCGTAGCCAGCATGCCCATATAATCGCCGTGTGCCCGCTCAATGCCGGTTTCTGCTTCATTCATACCGCGGTAAATATTGCCGCCGCCAATTACCACAGCCACCTGTACTCCCAGTTCGGTGATGGATTTGATGTCTAATGCGTACTGGTTGATGACATTGGTGTCCATGCCAAAACTTTTATCGCCCATCAGGCTTTCGCCGGAAAGTTTCAGCAGAATGCGTTTGTATTTAGGAAGCATAAGGAGGTTGAATTAGGTAAAATTTTCCAGAGCGCTGCGAAGATAATGGATTGAACAATGCCGCCTCGCCGTTGTCACCTTGCATTGCCCGCCTTTTACTTTTTGCAGGTTCATTTTTACCCATTGGGGCGGGGATAAAAATCATGCAGCCCGCTTTGCCAAAGTGGCTTACTTTGTTGCAGTGCTGTTTTTTTTACTTAAACAATATGCCCGCCTTGCCATGCGCATTTACTGCCGCAGGCTGGTGATCAATAAACCCCATTACCGGCACCTCAAAGGGCCGGTGTTGTTTGCGGCCAACCATCCAAATTCATTTCTCGACGGCATTATCCTGACTACATGGATGGAAGGAAAGCTGTACTCGCTGGCACGCGGAGATGCTTTTAAAGGCCGGTGGAACGGCTTGCTGCGCCGCCTGCACCTGCTGCCGGTATACCGCCCTTCGGAAGGCGTTGAAAACCTGTCGCACAACTATACTACTTTTTCGGAATGCAGGAATGTTTTTGAGCAGGGGGCCATGGTGCTTATTTTCAGCGAAGGCAAATGTGTGAACGAGTGGCACCTGCGGCCCTTGCGCAAAGGCACGGCCAGGCTCGCCATTTCGGCTTGGCAACAGGGTATTGATCTTACGGTGATCCCACTGGGTTTTAACTACAGCTCATTTAAAAGTTTTGGCAAAACCGTGCACCTGCATTTTGGCGAACCACTGCAGCGCAATGATATTACCGCACATGAGCAGGAAGGCAGGCAGCTGCTGCAGTTTAACCAGCAGCTGGAGCAGCAACTGCAGCAACTGGTGTATGAAATAGCACCGGCTGATGTGGCGCAACAAAAAAAAGTTTTTGATGCCTATGTTCCTTTTGCAAAAAAGCTATTGCTTGTACTCCCTGCAGCATTGGGCGTAGTGGTGCATGCACCTTTGTATGGGTTGGCCAAAGCTGTGGCCGGCAGCTTTAAAGAAGTGGACCATTACGACAGTGTGTTGGTAGCGATGCTGATGCTATTATATCCTTTGTATTTGTTGGTTGTTGTTGCAATTGTGTGGATGGTTATTGGGATCCATGCGTTGTGGCTGCTGGGGGCAATGCCTTTTGCTGCCTGGGCCTATGTGCAGGTAAAGGGGTTGTAGGAAGTACCCAGATTGGAATTGAGCAGTTGTATGCAGTTCATTCTTGTACCTGGCTGTTGTTTTACTTTTTTGTTTGCCCAAAAAAGTAACAAAAAAAGGCCCCCGCCATCAATAACAGCCTGATGGCGGGTGGGTTCCCTGATTAAACTTTGGTGCTACTGTGGTGAAGAGCGGCAGGGCCTTGATTGGGAATGATGGATGGTGGATGATAGATGATAGTGGAGAGTAGGGATTACGGATTTATGACTTAGGTATATACTACAATAGCCCCAGCTTGTGCCGGGGCTATTGTAGTATTGTTCGAAGTAAATATTGCAATAGGGCTTATCCCAGCGCCACACGCTTGAACTCGATCACTTTCAGGTCGCTGTCTACGCTTTTCAGGTAGTCGCCAACAGACTTGCTGTTGTCTTTTACATAAGCCTGTGCAGTGAGGGTGCTTTCTTTAAAGAATGCATTCAGTTTGCCTTCGGCAATTTTAGCCATCATTTCTTCGGGCTTGCCTGCCATTTTAGGATCCTGCTTCATTTGCTCCATTACAATGTCGCGTTCGCGGGTAACCACGTCGGCAGGAACTGAATCCGCATCAACGGCTACTGGGTTCATGGCAGCAATTTGCATGGCCACGTCTTTACCCGCTTCGCCGGCGTCTTTGTTGAAGGCAACCAGCACACCCATGCGGTACGCACCGTGAATGTAAGAAGCTACATAAGGAGCCTCTACACGCTCATAACGGGCAATGCCAATCTTTTCGCCAATGGAAGCCAATTTGTCGTTGATGATATCTGAAACCTTGGCACCGGCCACGGTAGCTTCGTTTAGTTCTTCTGCGCTTTTTGCATCGGTGGCAACAGCTGCGTCGGCAATGCTTTGTGCAAAGGCAACGAAGTCGGCGTTCTTGGATACAAAGTCGGTTTCGGAAGAGATGGTGAGTACATAACCGATCTTGTTGTCGGCCGAAGTACGGGCAATTACTACACCTTCTTTCGCTTCGCGGTCGCTGCGCTTGGCGGCAACCTTCTGGCCCTGCTTGCGCAGCCAGTCGATAGCGGCTTCGAAATCGCCGTTGGTTTCGGTGAGGGCCTTGCGGCAATCCATCATACCGGCACCGGTTGCCTGGCGCAATTTATTGATATCCTGAGCTGTAATTTGTACAGTAGACATGGAGTGTAATTTGAAGATTTGAAAATGAGCAAATGTGCAGATGGCGGGAACCGATAGCTTGCATGCTAACGGGTACCGGTATGCGCATTGTGCCGAATAGTGTTATAAAAGCACAAGTGTGCGACGCAAGGGACGCTGAACCGGAGTTCTGCTGCCCACTACCACATCACACACTTGTTTTATAAAGAACTACTGAATAACTAGGGTTGTTTGTACCTAAGTTGCTCCGATGGGGAGACAGGAAGCTTATCTTCTGCCACCACCGCCACCAGGACGGCTGCCACCGCCACGGTTGGCACCACCACTGCGGCCACGGCCCGGACCACCGGCACCCTGCTGGGCACCGCCACGGCCTGCGCCACCACCCTGGCCGGCACCACGACCACCACGGCCACGGCCACCAGCTTCGGCTTGTGCTTCAGCCTCGAGGCGTGCTGCGCGACGTTCGTTTTCTTCGTCGTTTGCAGCGTCATCACCGTCGATGTCTTTGTCGGCCTGACGCTCGGCCAGACCTTCTGCGATTGCAGCAGTGATGTAGTTGGTAACGATAGCGATCGACTTGGTAGCGTCGTCGTTTGCAGGAATAGCAAAGTCTACCTTGTTGGGATCGCAGTTGGTATCAACGATACCAAACGTGGAGATGCCCAGGCGTTTTGCTTCGGCCAGTGCAATGTGCTCGTGGCCGATATCGATGATGAACAGTGCAGCCGGTACGCGACCCAGTTGGGCGATACCACCGAGCACTTTTTCCATTTTGTCTTTATCGCGGGTAAGGGTCAGGCGCTCCTTTTTGGTGATGGAGTCGAAAGAACCGTCGCCCAGCATTTTTTCGATGCTCTGCATCTTCTTCACGCTCTTACGAACGGTGTTGAAGTTGGTAAGCATGCCACCCAGCCAACGCTCGGTAACATAAGGCATGTTCACACGCTGTGCGCATTCGGTAACGATGTCCTTAGCTTGTTTTTTGGTACCAACAAACAGGATTTTTTTACCGCTGCGGGCCACCTGCTTCAGGGCAGCTGCAGTTTCCTGCATGCACTCGGTGGTTTTGTTGAGGTCGATGATGTGAATGCCTTTCTTTTCAGCAAAGATGTAAGGCAACATCTTCGGGTTCCACTTCTTCTTCAGGTGACCAAAGTGTACACCTGCTTCGAGGAGTTGTTGTTGAAGGGAAGTATTTTGTTCCATGTTGAATTATAAGATTGTATGTGGTTATAAAAGTCCATGGTCCATGGTCGATAGACCATGGGCTCTGTACCATTAACGTTTCGAGAACTGGTAGCTGCGACGTGCTTTTTTGTGACCGAATTTCTTACGTTCAACAGAACGGGGATCACGTTTCAGCAGGCCGGCTGCTTTCAGCACGGGGCGGAACTCGGGGTTAACGTCAACCAGCACACGGGCAATACCCAGCATGGCGGCTTCGGCCTGGCCTTTTACGCCACCACCGGTAGCGTTGATCTTGATGTCGAATTTATCCAGTCCTTCCACAGCCTTCAGCGGACGCTCTACCTGGTTTTGCAGGTATACCAGCGGGAAGTACACTTTGTAATCTTTATTGTTGACGGTGATGTTGCCGGAGCCTTTGGAAAGGAATACACGGGTAACCGCTTCCTTACGACGTCCTACACCATTCTTTTGCTTTTCCATGTTTTTTAGAGAAGATTAGAGTACTTAGATTTTAGTACTTAGACGGGGCGGCTGTTTGCCAGTTTTCCGTCTTTATACCGGGTACTAAGTACTAAGTACTAAAATTTTAATTCCTTGGGTTGCTGTGCAGTGTGCGGATGCTCGGCACCGGCATATACAAACAGTTTTTTGTACATCTGGCGGCCCAGGCGGTTTTTAGGCAACATGCCTTTTACAGCACGCTCAATCAGCACTTCAGGACGGCGCTTCTGCAGGTCTTTTGCCAGTTCTTCTTTACGGCCGCCGGGGTAACCGGTAAAGCGGTCGTATACTTTCTCGTCCATTTTGTTGCCGGTAAGGACCACTTTCTCGGCATTGATCACAATGATGTAGTCGCCGGTGTCTACGTGAGGGGTGTAGTATGCCTTGTTCTTACCGCGCAGAATTGCGGCGATACGGGCACACATACGACCCACGGTTTGATTGGTACCGTCCACAACGTGCCAGGCGCGTTGTACGGTAGCCGCATTCGCATGCTTGGTTGTAAAATGTAGTTTGCTCATAAAAAAGATAATGTTTTGCCACTGCCATCCCGGTGGCTTTTTTGAAAAATGAGCCGCGAAGGTACAGGGCAGTTTTCAACTGGCCCAAAAAATGGGGTACTATTTTTTACAGCACCTTTGTAACGCATTGATCCTTAATAAAATTTTTGCCTTAAAGTTTTCAACATGGGTTGTTAAAAGGAATTTGTACCTGCTTTTTTGTGCCTGCAAGGCAAGAAGTTGGGAAGCTACAAATAAATAATTCTGCTAATCGTAGTGAATTATATAAGGACAGGATAATTGTAAAGCATTTAATTATAAATATTCAAAATGTGTTTGAATTGCAAATTCATCCTTTAGAATAATTCACTTAGCTGTACATTTAATTGATTAATTGCCCATAAGAGGAATAGAAGATAATAATTGTTAGCCATATGACGCATATAAAAAAATATTATTAATAATAACATTGTTTCGCTGGTTAGGCCACCAACATTTAACCGCCACTTATGGAACTAAAAAATCTTAATCAAACGTATCAGCATCCTGTTGGCCTTTGGGACGAAATGAGTGGTGGTGATTATATACGGGAACACTATTCCCGGGTTTTTGAAGCACTGGAGGGAATGGATAATGCCACACTCCGGCATAAAGAAAAGCTCGCCTCCGAACTGTTCATGAACCAGGGCATCACCTTTACGGTGTACAGCGAGTGGGAAGGCATTGAACGCATCTTTCCTTTTGACATTATTCCCAGAATCATCAGCAATAAAGAATGGGCTTTTCTGGAAGGCGGCCTGAAGCAGCGGCTTACGGCACTCAACCTGTTCTTAAAAGACATTTATAACAAGCAGGAAATTTTGAAAGACGGCATCATTCCGCCGGAGCTGATTGCATCCTGCCCGCATTATACGCGGGAAGTTTTTGGCATCCAGGTGCCGCACGATATTTACGTACATATTTCAGGCATCGACCTGATCCGCGGTGCCGACGGGTCGTTTTATGTGCTGGAAGACAACCTGCGAACGCCTTCCGGCGTGTCGTATATGCTGGAAAACCGCGAGGTTACGAAGCGCATCTTCCCCGACCTGTTGGGCAGCAACAAGGTAAAAACCATCAACAGCTATCCCCTGCTGCTGTATAAAAACCTGCTGTCGCTGGCGCCCCTTGCAGTGGCCAATCCCACGGTGGTGTTGTTGACGCCCGGCATCTATAATGCTGCGTATTACGAGCATACTTTTTTAGCCCGCCAAATGGGCATCACGCTGGTGGAGGGCCGCGACCTGTTGGTGGACAATCATAAAGTGTACATGAAAACCACCAGCGGCCTGGAGCAGGTGCATGTTATTTACCGCCGCATCGATGATGAATTTCTGGATCCGTTGCTGTTCCGCTCCAACAGCGTATTGGGTGTGCCCGGGCTGCTGGGTGCTTATCGCAAAGGAAACGTGACCATCGTAAATGCGCTGGGCAACGGCGTGGCCGACGACAAGGCCATTTATGCATACGTGCCGCAAATGATCCGGTATTATTTGGGCGAAGAACCCATTTTGCAAAACGTGCCCACTTACCACCTAACCGACCCCGAGGCCAGCGCCTATGTTTTTAAAAATTATGACAACATGGTTTTTAAAAGAACCAACGACTCGGGCGGCTACGGCATGATCATGGGCAACAAAATAAGCGAAGAGGAATGGGTAAAGGCAAAAGCCGAAATAGAACAGGACCCCCGAAATTTTATTGCACAACCCATTATAAAACTGTCGACCGTTCCCTGCTTTATCGACGGGAAATTTCAGCCGCGCCATGTGGACCTGAGGCCCTATGCCTTGTGCGGGCCACAAGGCATTGAAGTGGTGCCCGGTGGATTGACCCGCGTTGCCCTGAAAGAAGGTTCGCTTGTAGTAAACTCCTCGCAGGGAGGTGGCAGCAAGGATACCTGGATCATCGAATAAGACCCGTTCTTTTTATGAAAATAATTTCCCCTTTATGTTGAGCCGGATCGCTGATTCCATGTATTGGTTGAGCAGGTATATGGAACGAATTGAAAGCCTGCTACGCCTTACCACCATTCACTACAACCTGTCCCTCGACCAGGGATTAACCAGCAACATCAGTTGGAAACCCACCCTTGAATTATTTACCTCGCTGTCTCCCGAGGAGATTGAATTGGAGCAACACAACACCAATGCGGCCCTCAACAAATTGATCATTGATGCGGCAAACGCCAACTCCATCAAATCGCTGATCAACAAGGCAAGAGAAAATGCAAGGGGCGTGCAGGACCACCTGACAAAAGAAGTGTGGGCGCAGGTAAACCAGATGTACCACCTCACCAACCAGCCGCATATTGCCAAAAAGCTGGCTTCGTACGAAGCACCGGAAATAATGGAGCGGCTTACCGACCAAACGGTGCTGTATGCAGGCATTACCAACATCACCATGCCCCGCGGCGAGCCATGGGAGTTTATGAACCTGGGTAAATATTTTGAACGGTGTTATCAAACCATCACCATCACGGAAAAAGAACTGGACCAGAAAAACCTTTCCGACCCCGAATTGAACCACATCATTCAATGGCGCTATTTATTGTTGTCGCTATCCGGATATGAATTGCATTTAAAAACATACCGCACCGCGCAGCATTCGGAAAATGCGCTGCACCAGGTGGTGTTCAACGAACATTTTGCCCACTCTGTTTTGTACTCATTGCACCATTTTCATATTTACCTGAAAATGATCATGAACAGAACTTCCTTTAGCGGCAGCTCCGAAATTTTACGATCCTTTGGCAAGCTGTATAGCAAGGTAAAATATTGCGATCCGCAAATTTTAAAAGACGGTTCGCTCAAGCCGTTTCTGCATGAAGTAAAGACCGACCTGTCCAACTTCAGCATGCTGTTCAGCCAACAATATTTTTCATACGCTTAAATAGCTCGTATGCCTATTTTCAAAATCCATCATACTACAACCTACCAATACAACGTGCCGGTAAAGGAAAGCATGAACCAGATCCGCGTGTATCCTTACCAGTTCGAAGACCAGGAAGTGCTGCAGCACGAACTGTCCATTTCCCGCAATCCCGAAGTGTATATATACCACGATTACTGGGGTAACAAAACCGGCACCTTTAACCTGCTGGCACCGCACAAGGAGCTGGTGATTGATAATAAACTGTTGGTACGTACTACGCAAACCAACCAGTTGAAGATCAATTTTCATACAAGTTTCCAGGACCTTTTTTTACAATCGGGAAAAAAGCTGGACCTGCTGGAGCTATCGCAGCCCGGGAAAAATGAAGCCAACAAAGAAGTGTCAGCGATCACGGAAGGCATTGCCGTAAAACCCTATACCGTTGCGGGTACCGTGGAGGCCGTAGGCGAATACATTTTCAAGCATTTTAAATACGAAAAAGGCATCACCTCCATTGAAACAACGCTGGACGAGATCATCCAGCTACGCTCTGGTGTGTGCCAGGATTTTGTGCACCTGATGTTGCAGATACTGCGCCAGTTGGGCGTGCCCTGCCGGTATGTTAGTGGTTATATCTGCCCCAACAAAGATGGCATGCGCGGCGAAGGTGCCACCCATGCATGGGTGGAGGCATGGATCCCATCTTATGGCTGGGCAGGCATTGACCCGACCAATAATGTGTGGGTGACCAACAAACATGTAAAACTTGCGGTGGGCCGCAATTTCAATGACTGCTCGCCGGTTAAGGGCGCCTTCAAAGGACTGGCGCAGCAAAAGCTTTCGGTTTATGTATCGGTGGGCTACGAAGATGGCCGCAGCCACGAAGAAAGTACCAATGTTCGCCTGGGCGAATTGAACACCTCCGAACAGGATTTTTTTACAACCGATGTACAGGCATCGCAACAATAACCCCTCCTGTATTTTGTAATAGCCATGCCCGCAAATTCGTTGTTCGATGAATCGCTTTCAGACTGGGTAAACAGTGATGTTGTGGTTACCGCCGCAACAGCGGAATCCCTTTTTGCCTATTTCTGGCAGTCCCCGCTGTTCCGGTGGCAGGATGCAAATAACGATTGTGAAGACCGGGCAAATGCGGCCTGCATGCTGTTGGATCAATGGCGTGTTCCCAACTACAAAGCCTGGGTTTTTGGCGGGCAATATTTACGCAGGGGTTATGGAAACCTGATCAACTTCTGGAACTACCATGTGGCAACCTGCTTGCCGGTTATGGTAGACCATCGCCTTCAATTCCTGGTGCTGGATCCTGCCACATTAAGTGCTCCGGCAACCATAGAGCAATGGGCCGAAGGCGTAACGGGCACTGCTTTTAGTTATCACTTGGTAAAAAGGGGTGATTATTATATTTTCCCAAGCGGCGACATACAACGCGACAACTGGCATAGGCGAGACCGGCGCAATTACAAGTGGACCATCCAGGGCCTCTCGGGTATCAATGGCGTATCCCGCACCGGTAAAGCACAGGTAATGTTTCATAAGGCCAGGATACAAAAGGTGGAACGGGAATTCAGAAAGCTTTGGATCGTAAGGCCCGAAATACCGGGCATTGACCTTTATAAATGATCGCGTTTTTATAATGGAAAATGCTGCTACAACAAAGCGGATTGTTGAAACGACAGCGGTAACCACCTGTGATGTTTATTAAATTCTTTCTTTAAAAATAAACAACCCATCATGCATCTTACGCCCAGAGAATCTGAGAAATTGCTGCTGTTCCTGGCTGGCGAGCTGGCGCAAAAAAGAAAAGCCAGGGGACTGAAACTAAACTACCCCGAAGCAATAGCCCTCATCAGCAGCGAGCTGCAGGAAGCAGCCCGGGACGGAAAGCCTGTTGCCGAATTAATGTCGTACGGTGCCGGTATTCTGCGCCGCGAAGACGTAATGGAAGGTGTACCGGAAATGATCGAGGAAATACAGATAGAAGCCACTTTTCCGGATGGGACCAAGCTGGTAACAGTGCACCACCCTATTCGGTAATCCCCAAATAATGCAACATGATTCCTGGCGAATATATTTTAGCAAAAGGCGATATCGTTTGCAACGAAGGCCGGCCAACAGCAAAGATCACCGTATGTAATACCGGCGACAGGCCGGTGCAGGTAGGATCGCATTTTCATTTTTTTGAAGTAAACAAGCAACTCCTGTTCAACCGCAAACAAGCATTGGGCATGCGGCTGAACATTACTGCCGGTACCGCAGTGCGTTTTGAGCCCGGCGAAGAAAAAGAAGTAACCCTGGTACGCTTTGGCGGTACACAGCAAGTGTTTGGCTTCAACAATCTTATCAACGGCAGCACGGCATCCGAAACGCAAAAAGAAGCGGCCTTAAATACAGCAGCATCTCAACATTTTAAATCGGACACACCATGAGCATACGCATCAGCCGGCAAAAGTATGCCAACATGTATGGCCCCACCACCGGCGATAGGGTGCGGCTGGGCGATACCGAACTCTTTATTGAGATTGAAAAAGACTACACGGTATACGGCGATGAAGCAAAGTTTGGCGGCGGCAAAACAATCCGCGACGGCATGGCGCAATCGGCAAGGGCCACCCGCAGCGAAGGCGTGCTGGACTTTGTGATCACCAGCGTAATGATCATTGACCACTGGGGTATTGTAAAGGCCGATATCGGTATTAAAGACGGAAAGATCGTAGGCATTGGCAAAGCCGGCAACCCCGATACCATGGATGGCATTACACCGGGTATGGTCATTGGCGCATCCACCGAAGTACATGGCGGTGCAGGCCTTATTGCAACGGCCGGCGGCATTGATACCCACATCCATTTTATTTGCCCGCAACTGGTTGACCATGCCCTGTTCAGCGGCATCACCACCATGATGGGCGGTGGCACCGGCCCTGCCGATGGCACCAACGCCACCACGGTTACACCGGGTGCATGGAATATTCAAAAAATGCTGGAAGCTGCCGATGCATTCCCCATGAATCTCGGATTTTTTGGCAAAGGCAATTGTGCCACCACCGGGCCGCTTGCCGAGCAGGTGGAGGCCGGTGTCTGCGGATTGAAAATTCATGAGGACTGGGGCGCCACGCCTGCCGTAATTGATGCATCACTTAAGGTGGCTGATGAATACGATGTACAGGTAGCCATTCATACCGATACCCTCAACGAAAGCGGCTTTTTGGAAGATACGATGGCCGCTATTGCAGGAAGGGTGATTCATACATTTCATACCGAAGGCGCCGGCGGCGGGCATGCCCCGGATATCATCAAAGCAGCCATGTATCCAAACGTGTTGCCTTCCTCCACCAATCCTACCAGGCCATTTACGGTAAACACCATCGACGAACACCTCGACATGCTGATGGTGTGTCACCACCTCGATAAAAGCGTTGCGGAAGATGTGGCTTTTGCCGATTCGCGGATACGCCCCGAAACCATAGCGGCAGAAGACATACTGCACGATATGGGCGTGTTCAGCATGATGAGTTCCGATTCGCAGGCCATGGGCCGCGTGGCCGAAGTAATCATCCGCACTTGGCAAACGGCCGACAAAATGAAAAAGCAACGGGGTGCACTGGAAGAAGATAAAGAGCATAACAATGACAACTTTCGTGTGAAGCGTTATGTGGCCAAATACACCATCAACCCCGCCCTTGCGCATGGCATTGCCCATGTGGTAGGATCGATTGAGGCGGGCAAACTCGCCGATATTGTGTTGTGGAAGCCAGCACTGTTTGCCGCAAAACCTGAGCTGATCATCAAAGGCGGAATGATCATTGCCGGACGGATGGGCGACCCAAACGCTTCTATCCCCACACCACAGCCCGTTATATACCGCCACATGTTTGGCGCCTTTGGAAAAGCGGTGCACCAAACCTGTATCACTTTTGTATCGCAGGCATCGGTAGACAATGGAATGATTGCCGGTTATAAGCTCGATAAAATGATCCTACCGGTAAAAGGCTGCCGCGCTGTTTCGAAAAAAGACCTGTTGCACAACAATGCCATGCCACATATTGATGTAAACCCCGAGAACTACGAAGTAAAAGCAGATGGCGTGCACCTTACCTGCGAACCGGCTTCCGTAGTGCCGCTGGCACAGCGTTATTTTTTGTTTTAAGCCAAATTCGGTTGTGTATGATCGCTACAGAAAAACTGGGGCCCTTATCATCGTTCGATCTTCATGGTCGCGAAATAGATTTGCTGCCGCTGGAATGGCATGAACTGGGCAAACGCATCCTGCACAAGCGCACCCAATCGGGGCGGGAAGTGACCCTGAAGTTTTTGGCGGCGGCACAAAACCTGCAGCAGGATGATGTGCTCCATGCAGAGGAAGATTTGCTGATTGCAGTGGACGTCATTCCCTGCGAAGCAATAATGCTGCAACCCCAAACCATGTATGCAATGGCCCTGGTTTGCTACGAGATCGGCAACAAGCACCTGCCCCTCTTTTATGAAAATGAAACGCTGCTGCTTCCTTTTGATGCACCGGTTTATCGCATGCTGCAGGCATCGGGTTTAAATCCTGTTGTTGCCAAAAGAAAACTGGTGCACCCCTTAAAAACATCGGTGTTGCCGCATGCCCATAGCGGTGAAAGGGAAAGCCTTTTTTCCCGGATTTTAAAACTAACCACATCCCATGAGTAGCCCCAACCTGATTGCCTTGCTGCAACTGGCCGACCCTACCCTGCCCATTGGTGGCTTTGCACATTCGGCGGGGCTGGAAACTTATGTACAACTGGGGCTGGTTAAAGACAAGGCAACCGCAAAGGATTTTATTGTAGCCCAACTGGAGCAGAACATTTTATATACCGATGCGGCGCTTGTCTCACTTGCCTTTACGGCAACGGAAAAAGGGGATGCAGCAGCAATGGTAGCGTTGAGCGATTTGTGCAACGCTGTAAAAATGCCGCGTGAAGTGCGGGAAGCCAGCCAGAAACTCGGCACCCGGTTATTGAAAATATTTATGCCCCTATGCAACAGCGCTTTTGCGGAGCAGTATAAACTTGCAGTGAAACACGGCGGGGCGGCACCGCATTACCCGATTGTGTTTGGCCTGTTTGCAGCACTATTGGGTTTGAGCAAAGAGGATTGCCTGACCGGTTTTTTTTACAACTGCGCGGCTGGCCTCGTAACCAATAGCGTTAAACTAATCCCGCTGGGACAGCAGGACGGGCAGCAAATACTTTTTTCCATACACCCATTGATCAATGGCCTGGTGGCCCGATCAATTGATCCTGATCGTGACCTGATCGGGTTGTGCTGTGCCGGGTTCGACATTCGCTGCATGCAGCACGAGCAGTTGTATTCAAGATTGTACATGTCCTGACCTTGAGCTATGTGCAACCAGATATCAACTTGTTGCACTAATAAGAAATATAGCAAAGCGCTGTATCGCCTAGATATTGTCTACTGCTGCCTGTTCTTTTTTGCTCCTGCAAGAAAGAACCAAAAAAGCAGGCCCGGAATCAATAACAGCCTGATTCCGGGCAGGTTCCCTGATTGAACTTAAGTACTACTGTGGTGAAATGCAGCAGAACTTTATTCAGCAATAAAGCAGCTGTTAGAATCTTACAAGAGCACAAGACCTTAGGTATTATTTAAATACAACCCGATCCATGAAACAGTAAAAGCAATAATGAATGATGCAGGAAAGAAATTATGTAAAAATTGGTATTGCCGGACCCGTGGGCTCCGGCAAAACGGCACTCATTGAGCGGCTGAGCCGGGTGCTGATGGCCCAGTACAGCATTGGTGTGATCACCAACGATATTTATACCAAAGAAGACGCAGAGTTCCTCACAAAAAACAGCCTGCTGCCCGCCGAAAGAATTATTGGCGTGGAAACAGGCGGGTGCCCGCATACGGCCATCCGCGAAGATGCCAGCATGAACTTGGAGGCGGTGGATGAAATGGCTGCCCGCTTTCACGACATCGAGATCATCTTTATTGAAAGCGGTGGTGATAACCTTTCTGCAACATTCAGCCCCGACCTTGCCGACCTCACCATCTTTGTGATCGACGTTGCAGAAGGCGATAAAATCCCGAGAAAAGGTGGCCCCGGCATTACACGCTCCGATTTGCTGGTGATCAACAAAATTGACTTGGCGCCTTATGTGGGTGCCAGCCTCCAGGTGATGGAACGCGATGCCCGCAACATGCGCAAAGGTGCCCCGTTTGTTTTTACCAACCTGATGGATGGAACCGGTTTGGACGGGGTAATCGGGTGGATCAAAAAGTACGCATTGATGGAGCCAGTAGCAGATCTGAAACTATGGCATTGATTGCAAAAATGGCCCTGCAAACTGGCTTGCGGGCAGGGCGCACCGTTTTGCAAAAAAGCTATTGCAGCCCGCCCCTGAAAATTGCGGATGTTACCGAAGACCGAAGGGGAAAGGAACTCCATGTAATGCTCATGAGTTCCTCGCCGGGCATACTCGATGGCGATGTATACCAGCAGCAGATTGATGTGGGCGCAGGTTGCCACCTGGAGTTGACCACCCAATCATACCAGCGGCTTTTTCAAATGAAAAGGGGTGCTACGCAAATGGTGGAAGTGCGGCTTGCGCCGGAGAGCAGTTTCTTTTATTTACCCCACCCTATAGTGCCGCATGAGCAGTCTATTTTTTCTTGCAAAAACACCATTCATGTAGCTGCAGGCTGCTCGCTGGTGTGGGGAGAAATTATCAGTTGCGGCAGAAAGATGAATGGGGAGGTTTTTAAGTTTTCATCGTACCGCAGCATCACCGAAATATTTATGGGGGGCAGGCTGGTAGTAAAAGAAAACCTGTTGCTGGAGCCGGGCAAAGTGCAATTGTCGTCCGTAGGTCAATTGGAAGGATACACACACCAGGCCTCACTGATATGCGTGGCCGAAAAAATGGATGTCGCTGCCGTTGCATCCATGTTGCTCAATGATTTAAAGGAGCAGCCCGAAATAGCCTTTGGCGTAAGTGCCCTGCCGGTAAACGGACTGATCATTCGCTTATTGGGCCACCAGGCAGAGCCCCTGTTTGCATGGATAAAAAAAGCCGCCGGCATTTTAAAAGTAGCCGTTGAGCCCGTACCACAAACCTGAATTTTTATGTCGCCCGAACTCAACATACTGGTGATTACCGCTATCAGCATTTCTTTTGTACATACCCTTACAGGGCCCGATCATTACCTGCCATTTATTGCACTGGCCAAGGCCCGTGGCTGGTCGGTGCGGCGTACAGTTTTCTGGACCGTTGTGTGTGGTAGCGGTCATGTATGGAGTTCTGTGCTGTTAGGATTAGGCGGTGCCGCCATTGGCTGGTCGCTTTCCAAAGTAACCTGGCTCGAAGAGGTGCGGGGCGGGCTTGCAGGATGGACCATGCTCCTTTTGGGATTGGCATACAGCACCTGGGGCTTTGTGCGTGCCCGCCAAAACCTGCGGCACAAACATTTTGATGTAGAGGGTGATGGCGTGCCCGTTGTGTTTGAACACCGGCACGGCGAGGCGGTGGCGCCCAAAGATCGCCACAAAGTGACACCATGGGTGCTGTTCCTTATTTTTCTATTGGGCCCCTGCGAGCCCATGATTCCGCTGCTTTATGTTCCGGCCGCGGCAAACTCCACTTCGGCCATGCTGGTGCTGGTTGCGGTGTATACTTTTTTTACCCTCGTAACCATGGTGGCCATGGTGCTGCTGGGCATATACGGGGTAGCCTTTTTGCAACCGCAAAAGCTGGAGCGCTACATGCACCTTTTGGGCGGTGTCATGATTTTAATTTGCGGAGCAGGGATGGTGTTTATTGGGTGGTAGGTAAAACAAGGTGAAAGGAATAATGGCTAAAACAAAGTGTAGCAAGCCTTGTCATTTACTGGCAAATGTATCGGCCTAACTTTTGGCTGCAGTGCCGCAATAAAGGCAGCGGTGGTGATCTGGCCAAAAAGGTTATGTTCGTATGAAAGGAAATTAACAGCCATTTAAAAATGAAGCGTCGCAGTTTTTTAAAGGGATTAGCAGGAGTGGCTGGGGCCGGCTTACTGAGCGGACTTTATGCCTGGCAAATAGAGCCGTTCTGGCTGGAATTTGTAACCTTGGAAATGCCTGTTAGGAACTTACCGAAAGCACTCAATGGTAAAACCCTGGTACAGATCAGCGACATACATATTGGTAAACGTTTCGACCACCACTATGTTATTGACGCGTTCAAAAAAGCACGGGCATACAACCCCGATTTTGTGGTGTATACCGGCGACTATGTAACCACCTATAAAGACGAAGTACAGTACAAAGAACTGGAAGAAACGTTATCCAACTGTGTACAAGGCAGCATTGCAACGGTCGGCATTTTAGGCAACCACGATTATGGTAAAAACTGGGCACAGCCGGAAGTAGCAGATAAAATAAGCGGGGTACTGGAACAACATGGCATTACCGTTTTGCGAAACAGCCAACAGGAATTTGCCGGCCTCAACATCATCGGACTGGATGATTATTGGGCCACCAACTTCAATCCGGCCCCTGCCATGGATAAGCTCAATAAAACAAAACCAAACATCTTACTTTGTCATAATCCTGATGTGTGCGACCTGGATGTATGGAACGGATACGAAGGATGGATATTGGCAGGCCATACGCATGGCGGACAATGCAAGCCACCTTTTTTGCCTCCGCCATTGCTCCCCGTAGAAAACAGAAGGTACACTTCCGGCAAAATGGATCTCACAGGCAACCGAACATTGTACATCAACCGGGCATTAGGACATTCATGGCCGGTACGATTTAATGTAAGACCGGAGATTACTGTATTTAAGTTGCGAGCAGTGTAATAAACCATTGAGCAGCCGAAGCAACTAATATAAACTGGTCAGCATTATTCAACCCCGGAGAGTAAGAAAAATATTTGTCTTCCAATTACCATTGCTGCTGCATGGTAAAAACCGATCGCTTTGTACGGGCCCTCGAAACCATACAGCCGCCATCAAAGACAAATCCAAACAGAACGACGGAAAAATCCTAACTTTTCTTTTCCGCCGCAGCGGCCCAACTTTGCCTGTATGAACGAACACCTGGATAACGCCATCCGCTCCATTGCCAAAGGCGATACCCGCCTGGCGGAAAGCTTTTTTACCCGCCCCGGCGGCCGGCGCTATCTCGAGCAGTTGTCGGTCATCCTTATCAACACGCTGGCGCCGCATGCCACCGAAAAAGAAGAAATGTACCTTGGTTTTGTGGAGGTACTCAACCACATGGAGCAACGCGTACTGCACCAATGGAAAGGCGCGGAAATACTGCAATCGGCGCTGCACCAAACTCCCGGAGAAGAATAAGACCAGCCTGCCGGAAGCGCCATCACAAGAGCTTTTGCTTCAACTACAACCAAAGCTATTTACACTGCCATTCGAATGCTGCGGCGCAGCTTTTACCAAAATCCATATTATCTACCGGTGATACACACCCGAAAATATGGTTTGGGGTTACTCAAAGAAGATTACAAAAAACAATCATCAACAGGGTGATATTATTTTGCAACTGCTACAATACCGGCCTTGCAACCCCTGAGCCCGCTAAACCATTTGCAGCCACGCCACCCAAGTGTTTAACGCGGTGATAAAGCGTATAAGAAAGCACCCAAAGCGTAAGCGGCAACAGCATAAACAGGTAATCGCCAAAGGTGGCGCCAACAGCGGCTAGCGAATACACAGCCCCTACCAGGTCGAACAAGAGCCCGGCATAAGCAAATTCTTTCAGGCGCGGAAAGCGGGGCACCAGTATGGCAACAACACCCAGCAACTTGGCCACACCAATAAAAGGAATAAAATACAATGGGTAGCCCAAGCCCTCGTGCATGCCTTTTACCGATAATGGGTCCATCATTACATTGGGAATAGCCGAACCCGCCATTACAAAAGCGAACAGCGCAGTAAATATCCAGTAAAGCGTTTTTGTCTTTTTCATGTTGATCAATTTATTGTTGGGATAAAAGAGCAATTGTGGCAACAGCACCATTTACCCGATTGCTGCCGGATCCATCCAGATGACTTCCCAGATATGCCCATCCAGGTCTTCAAAGCTGCGGCCGTACATAAAACCATAATCCTGCGGTTCGCGGGCTTCGGTGGCACCGCCGCTCAATGCTTTAAACAGCAATGCATCCACGCCTTCGCGGGTATCGGCCGAAAGCGCCAGCAACACCTGCGTGCTCCTCTTTGCATTGGCAATGGGTTTGGACGTAAACTGCCTGAACTTGGCATGCGTAAGCAACATGGCATAAATGTCGTCGCCAATAACCATACAGGCGGCTGAGGCATCGGTAAACTGCTGGTTGAACGTATAACCCATCCCGCTAAAAAAATTAATGGATTGTTGCAGGTTGGTTACCGGCAGGTTTACAAAAATCTTTGTGCGCATTGCTATAGCTTTTGATGTGTAAAAAAGAGCAGCAGCAACTTTTGTATAGTTGCCTGGTTGCTGTTTGTTTACACAAAACTATTGCAGCGGTCACCGGAGCCCCGGGTGGTAAAACGACATCCCTGAGGTGCTGTGCGACTTTCCAACGCCGCCCATTTACCTGTGATGAAAAAATTAGCGAACTTGGGTGTTTGTAAAACGGCGCTCAGCATGAAACACATTTCCATATTGGTACCCGAAGATGCGGTGCTGGTGACCATACTCGACCCGCGAACGATGTTCCTGGGTGTGAATGATTTTTTAGTGCAAGCCGGCCGCAAACCGCTTTTTTCCATCTCATTCGTAGGCTTGTCGCGCCAGGTTTGGTTTTACAACAACCAGTTCAGCGTAACCACCGATGTGCTGATTAGTGAAGTGGGCAAAACCGACCTGATCATTGTTCCGGCCATTGGCGGCGACCTGGTGAACACGGTGGAAAAGAACCGGGCATTTATTCCCTGGATCATTGAGCAGCATAATGGGGGTGCAGAAGTGGCTTCGCTTTGCGTAGGCTCCTTTTTGCTGGCGGCAACCGGTTTACTTAATGGAAAAGAATGCTCCAGCCACTGGCTCACGGCGCACCTGTTCCGGCAAACATATCCCGAAGTAACGCTGGTGGATGGCCGCGTGGTGACGGAGCAAAACGGCCTGTACTCCAGCGGTGGCGCCACTTCTTACTGGAACCTGCTGCTGCACCTGGTGGAAAAATATGCCGGCCGCGATATGGCCATCATGGCATCGAAAGTATATGCACTGGAAATAGACCGGCACAGCCAGTCGGCGTTTGCCATGTTCCAGGGACAGAAAAGCCATGCCGATACACCCATCAAAAAAGCACAGGAGTTTATTGAACAGAATTTTACCGAAAAAATTACCGTGGAAGACCTGGCCGTGATGTTTGCCATTGGCAAGCGGCACTTTGAACGCCGCTTTAAAAAAGCCACCAACAATACACCGGGCGAATACATTCAGCGGGTAAAAATAGAGGCCGCCAAAAAGGAACTGGAACGCAGCTGTAAAAATGTAAGCGAGGTGATGTATGAGGTGGGCTACGGCGATCACAAGGCGTTTCGGATGGCATTCAAAAAACTAACCGGGCTTACACCCAATGAATACCGCAGCCGCTACAACAAAGAAGCTGCGGTGGCGCAGGTGCCTGCTTAAAATGATTTTTTGTTGCCGGGCATTTGCCTTTTTGCGAAGCATGCTCAAAGAGCACCAACCCCGAGGTAGAGAAAAATTGTATTAACCAACCAATTCCCGTAAAAACGGTATAGGCATTAAGTGCCCTAACCCATATCGCTTTCTGGTGTGGTTTGCATATGTTATCAACCGCATGCCCACTTGCCTAAAACTGAAAAACAACCAGCGGCCCGGAGCCTGTACTAACTTGAATTTTTCCTGTATATTGCTGTGCTGCTACTATGCTGCTGCCTGCAGCACCTGATGCAACCAAATACCGGCCAGCGCCGGGCATACCAAACTGCTATGAAACTGCTTTTTTCCCTGCTTGTTTCCCTTTTTTGTACGGCGTTGCCAGCTGTGGCACAAACTCCAGTTGTGGAATGGTATAAAGTATTGGGGAGTTTTGATGGCGACTATGCTTACGACATCCAGCCCACCAGCGATGGCGGATATATTGTTTCGGGCAATACCGAAAACAGTGGCGGCGACGTCAACGTTCACTTTGGCAACCGCTATATGAATGACCTGTGGATCCTAAAATTATCGGCTACGGGCTCTATCCAGTGGCAACGAACCCTGGGCAACATTTATTTGCAACACGGCGGCTATGTACGGCAAATGCCCGACGGCGGTTATATTGTTGGCGGCTCCACGGTTGCTCCCGACGATCCCGGCAATGCTTCAAATTACAGCCTCGATTACTGGCTGGTAAAACTAAAGCCAGATGGCACTACGGCCTGGGAAAAGCGGTATGGCGGAGCAAAACACGAATACCTGTATGCCATTGAACTGACCACGGACGGTGGCGTTATACTTGTTGGCGATTCGGAATCCTATAACGGCGATATTCCGGGCAACCGGGGCGACCGGGACCTTTGTGTTTTAAAGGTGGATGCAAACGGCGATAAGCAGTGGGTTAAAACCTATGGCGGCACTGGCCTCGATCGGGGTTTTTCTATTGCCCTGGCGCCCGACGGCGGCTATTTTGTAGCGGGCCATACCGAATCGAACGACGGCAACGTAAGCGGCAACCACGGCAACCACGACTACTGGGTGTTGAAACTGGACCAGACCGGCAGCATGCAATGGCAAAAATGCCTGGGCGGCACCAATTTAGACGAAGCCTGGTCGGTACAATCTTCCGGCGATGGCGGTTGTATTGTGGCCGGTACCATCCGGTCCAACGATGGCGATGTTACCGGCCTGCACAACGTGGCGGGAGGCGAAGACTGGTGGGTGGTAAAACTGGATGGCACCGGCAACATGCAATGGCAAAAAACCTATGGCGGCAGCTTTAACGACCAGGCAAGACAAATCAGGCGCATGCCCGATGGCGGCTATGTAATTGTAGGTGCTGCCGAATCGAAGGATGGGGATGCTACCTGCAATGCCGGCATTACAGACATGTGGGTGGTTAAAATAAACAGCACCGGCACCCTGGAATGGCAGAAAAGCATCGGCGGCAATTACTATGATGAAGCATTTGCCGTGCTGCCCTTTGCCGACGGAAGCATGCTGGTGGCAGGAAGTACCTGTTCACAGAACATTACCGGCTTTCATGTGCACAATACCTGGGAAGGCACCTGCGGCGACTACTTTATTGTAAAATTATCTGCACCCGGTGCACCACCGCAAAAAACTTCGGTCACCATCAGCACCGATCCGGTATGCGCAGGCCAGCCTGCCACGCTCAGCGCCAATGCCCGGTTTGCCGGCGTATCTCCCACATACGTTTGGACCCGCAACGGCGTAACCACCGGCACCAACAGCCCGTATTTAACCGCTTCCGATTTTAAAAACAACGAAGTGGTAACCTGCACCGTAACCGGTGGCGGCACCTGCGAGCTTTTTGACGAACCGGCTACTGCCAGCCATACGGTTTCCATCAAAGAAAACCTGAGTCCTACAGTGCGCATCACGGCCAGCCACACACAGGTATGTTCCGCTACATCCGTACGTTTTGCCGCAAGCGTGGAAAACGGCGGAACGGCACCGGAATTCCGGTGGCTGGTAAATGGCGTGGAGGCAAATGAAAAGGCGGCAACCTTTGTACACCCGGCAACAAAAGCCGGTGATGTGATCCATTGTTTTTACTCCGACGCATCGGGATGCATTGCCGGGGGCAAAGTAGCTTCCAATAACATCACCATTGGTTTTTCAGCGCAGCCCGCGGCTGCCGTTAGTATTCAAGGCCCTGGCAGCCCTATTTGTAGCGGCACCACAACCAGCTTCAACGCCATTGCAGTTAATGCGGGCACTGATCCCGTTTTTCAATGGAAAGTAAATAACCTGGCTACCGGCACCAACAGCAGCACGTTTAGTTCGGCGGTTCTTACCGATGGCGACCTGGTTACCTGCACGGTTACTCCCGGCCAGCAAACCGGCTGCAGCGGCGGCAATGCGGTAACATCCAACGCGGTAAAGGTGGCCATTACCGGTAAGGTCACGCCGCTGGTTACCATTTCGGCCGCAGCCAGCGAGGTTTGTGCCGGCGGGGAAATGGTGTTTACAGCGGTGGCTGCCAATGCCGGGGCCCAGCCATCATACCAATGGCAGATCAACGACAACCCTGCCGGCGGCAACAGCGCTACCTTTCGTACAGCCATGCTTTCCAACGGCGATGTAGTTTCCTGTACCATCACTGCAGACCCGTTATTTGCCTGCGCCCTTACTACCGCTGCAGCATCCAACCGCATTGCCGTAAGCGTCAAAACCGCAGAGGTGCCCACAATCACCATCATGGCCGATAACAACAATGTGTGCAAGGGTACCAACATGGTTTTCCGAGCATCGGTAGAGGCGGCAGGCAGCGCCCCATCCTTTCAATGGATGCTCAACGGCCGCCCGGCAGGTAATGGGGCTTTTTTTGAAAGTTCATCGCTGTCCAACGGCGACCAGGTGTACTGCCAAGTAACACCGGCACAAAGCGTTTGCGCGGTTACTGCGGCAAAGTCCAACACTATTGTTGCTGTAGTGAACGATCAACCGGTTCTGTCAATCGTTCCGGCCGATACCATTATTTCGGCAGGCAGCAGCGTGCAGCTTGCTGCTTCGGTGGCGGGAACCGTTACCCGGTTTGTATGGAGCCCGGTCGATAAACTGCAATTGCCCGTTTCGCTGCAACCAACTACCCTTGCCCTGGAGGAGCCAACCGATTTTTCTTTGCTGGTGGAGGGACCACATGGGTGCACCGCCACGGCAACAGCAAAGATTGGCGTACTCCGGCAGCTGCACATGCCCAATGGATTTTCGCCCAACGGCGATGGCCTGAACGATGTGTTTCGCATTCCCCACGGTGTTTCCATCAACCTCAAGCACTTTTCGGTTTACGACCGTTGGGGCAACCTTTTATTTACTACCAAAAACATCAGGGAAGGATGGAATGGCACCTATGGCGGCACCCCATTGCCCACGGGCAATTATCTGTACCTGATTGAAGGGGTAGGCAGCAAGGGCCCTATACGATTTAAAGGAAATGTGGTATTGGTGCGATAGATTACGCCAAGGGGTTAATTGCCTGTGATGTACCTGTAAAAAACGGGGCTTTGTGCCGCCACCGGCTGCCGCAGCAGCGAGGAGGTACTTTGTTGGATGGAAGAAAAAATGGCACCGGCCAGAATAAACGGTATTGCCTAAATTGCCAGCCCAACAACTTCCAAAACATACAAGGAAATACCACGCATATTATGGCTGAATCCATTCAACCCCTGGGCCGTACCCAGTTTGGCGATCCTGCAGATAAAGACAATGTGCTTACCGAAACCGAAGCGCTGGAACTTTTATACGACTGGGTACCCAACGAACGCCTGCAACTGCACATGAAACAGGTGGCGGCCGTAATGAAAGCCTGGGCACTGGAGCGGGAGCATGCATCCGAAAAAGAAGCACACAAATGGTGGCTGGCCGGCCTGCTGCACGATGCTGATTGGGAAAAGCACCCAACGGAACATTGCCGCGTTATCATCGAAGAACTGGAGCGCCGCCACATCGACCCGGCCATTATCCGCTGTATTGCATCGCATGGGCCGCGGCATTTTGGCGTGGAGCCCGAAAGCACCATGGATAAAATGATCTATGTGTTCGACGAGCTTTCGGGGTTTATTCATGCAGCAGCACTGGTGCGGCCGCAGCGCTACGAAGGCATGGATGTAAAAAGCGTGCAGAAAAAATTAAAGACCCCTGCATTTGCCGCACAGGTAAGCCGCGAGGATATACAAGATGCCATTGGCCGCACGGAACTCACGCTTGATGAAGTGATACCCTTCATTATTCAGCACCAAAAAGAAGTAGCGTAATTAAGGCAGCCTTTCAGCGCATACCTGTGTTATTTTTTGCCAATGCCTTTTGCCAATGAGGCCGGAACAACACCGGCAGCGTGTCGTTTTGCAAAAACAAAACGTGGCGCCGATCGCCTATTTGTACCGGCACCAGATCCCGCACCTGGCCGCGCAGTTCTACCCCCGATTCGGCAGTGCCAAGGTGCCTGAAGCTTTCGCTTCCTTCATTGAGCAACACGTGGCCAAAGGAAGCATCTAGGCGGCCAAACTGTGGCAGCAGGCCAAAATTGTTGCCGCCCAATAATAGATCTGGCCTGCCATCGCCATTTACATCGGCACACAAAATGGCATGCACCGAGGAAAGCTGCACCGGCAGCGGCAATTTGGCTATGCGAAAGGCGCCGCCGCCATCGTTCCATGCAATAACAGAGGCAGGATAGGTAAATGTTTTAACCGCAGCATCTTTTAAACCTTTTGGAGCAAACAGTTCCTGCACACTTTTGGCGGCAAAGGCTTCGTGCTTCAGGTTTTCTTTGCGTAGCGAAACGATCTGGTCGGTGATGTCGCGCTTTAAAAAAACCGGCATATCGCGGCCCTCCACTGTTCTGGACAACACTTTGTCGAGCACCTCGTTGCCGTCAAAATCTTTGATCCACAATTTTACCGGCTCCCCCCTATTCGGAGCCAGGTAATAATTCTCGCCTACATTGCCCAACACCAAGTCATCGTCGCCATCGCCATCGAGGTCGGCAGCCTTTAAGGTTTGCCACAGCCCCTGCAACGAATCGAGGCCGGAAGGCAATGGCTGTAACCGGCCACCTTTAAACACTAGCAGCCTGGGTGCCATCCACTCGCCTGCCACAGCCAGCACTTTTGGCTGGGCCTTATCGAGGTTGATCCAGGCGGCACCTGTTACCATGCCGAGGGCATTTCCCTTTGAATTCCCATTTACCGGAAGGGGTGTAAAACGGCCGCGGCCATCGTTCAGGCACAATGTGCTTTGGGGGTCAGCGCCATAATTACCCGGCAGGTTGCGGCCACCGATAAACAAATCCAGGTCGCCGTCGCCATCCACATCGGCAGCGGCGGCTGCAGTGGTGTTCATGGTAGCGCCGGCCAGTGCAGCGGGGTTGTAGGTAAACCCACCCCGGCCATCATTTAAGTACAGGCGGTTGGGCACTGCTCCGGCAGGCTGCGGATTTTCGCTGTTGCAATTGCCTACAAAAAGATCGGGATCGCCATCGCCATCCGCATCAAAAAACAGCACGGCGCCGTCTTCCAGCGGAGCATGTTGGCCAAAAGGACTGCCCTCCATTTTGGTAAAACTGCCCCCGCGGCCCTGCACATACAACTGCCCGGCCTGGCCCGCAGCACCACCCACAAAAATGTCTTCCAGCCCATCGCCGGTTACATCGGCCACAGCGGCACGGGGGCCTTCGCGGGAAAGCATCATGGGCACATTGCGCTCCACCGAAAAATCGGTGTAATCGTCTTCGGTATGCGGATCGAAAAAGGATTTTACTGAATGAAACAACGGTACTGCCACCGGTGCAGGGAAGGGATGCCAGGGTTTTTCAACAGCCGCATTGCGGCCAATGGTGTGCAGGCTATTAGGTTTGGGGTTGAGGAGGGTGGTCACATTTCGGTCGGGCCAAACCACTACTACCGAATCGACCCTGGTTTGGCTACCCAAACCAATTACCTGCCGGTAATCGACCGAAGATTGAAAACCGCGGCTAGGCATTACTTCCCTTGTTTGCACCACACCGCCGCTATATACGCGGATGATGCTGCCCACCGCAAACGTATTTTGGCCACTGCCTTTTAACTGGATGGAAATGTAATGGCCGCCGCCCCTTTCGCGGCTTTTATTCTGGTACACAAATGCGGGCATGTTTACATTGTTGACCACCAGGTCCAGGTCGCCGTCGCCATCCAGGTCGGCATAAGCCGCACCATTAGAAAAAGAAGGTTGCGCCAGGCCCCAGGCCGCACTTTCATCGGTAAAACGAAGGTTGCCCCCATTTTTAAATGCATGGTTGGCAATGGGCCGGGAGGGCATTTTTTGGATCACGCCATCCACCTCGCTTTTTTTGTTGGCCAGCACCATGCTTTGGATTACCTCGTTGGCAAAAAAATCAATAAAGTCCTGGTCCGTAATGTCGTGGTAAATGCCGTTGCACACAAAAATATCCGAGAGGCCATCGTTGTCGGCATCGAAAATCAGCCCGCTCCAGCTCCAGTCGGTGGCCGCCACGCCGCTGTAAAAAGCGGTTTCCAGAAACCTGCCATTGCCGTTGGAAACCTGCAGCGTGTTTTGCTGAAACTGGTGGTAAAACCCCGACCGCACTTTCATCTGCGCCACATCCCAGCTTTCAAAAGCCGTGGTGGTGCGCAGGCGGTGGTCGTTGCCGGGCAGCATATCGGTGGTAAAAATATCGGGGTGGCCATCGTTGTTTACATCGCCAATATCGGCACCCATGGAGGAGTGGGAAATATGCTGCATCCACGACTCGAGGTCTTCCTTAAACGTGCCGTTTTGTTGGTTGATGTAGAGGTAGTCGCGTTCAAAAAAATCGTTCGAAATATAGAGGTCGGGGTAATGGTCGCCGTTTACATCGCCCACCGTTACACCCAGTCCAAAACCAATGAGCGACCCGAAAATATTGGCCTCCTTGCTGGCATCCATAAACCTGCCGCCGTCGTTGCGGAGCAACTTGTCGCCGCCGCCTTTTACAAAAGGGGCCACGGGCCAGTCTTCGGCACGCAACTCCCGCTTGTTGGCATAGTTCAGCGTATTTACCGGAATGAATGAATTTTTAAGGATATAACAATCCAGGTCGCCGTCGAGGTCATAATCGAAAAAAGCGGCATGGGTGGTGTAGCCGCTTTCGGCGAGGCCCACCTTGCGGGCAGCTTCGGTAAAAGTGCCGTTGCGGTTGTTGAGGTACAATTCGTTTTCGTTGGAAATGCCCTGCTGGTAGCCTGCATTGCACACATAAATATCCAGCCAGCCATCGGCATTGATATCGGCCATTACTACGCCGGTGCCCCATCGGCCACTGTTGCGGATACCGGCGCTTTCGGTAATGTCCTCAAATTTAAAGGCCCCTTTGTTCAGGTACAATTTATTAGCGCCCATGTTGGCGGTAAAAAACACGTCGGGCAACCCGTCATTGTTGATGTCGCCAATGGCTACACCACCGCCGTTGTAAAAATTCCGGTATTTAAAAATGTTGAAATCCTTGGTATTGGTGATGTTGTTGGCAAAATCAATCCCCGTATCTTTTCGCAATGCAAACAGGGTGTCTGCCTCCACTTTTCCGCAGGAGCACATCACCAAACAAGCCAGCCACCAAAAACTTTTCATACAGCGCAATTGGGTTTCCAAAAAGCGATAAAAAAAGGCCATCGTTCAATGACCTTTTTGCTTTTTCCACCGGCGAAATATACAATTTAATAGCGGCATATTGCCGCACCGAACCCTGTATTTGCTACCCGGTTTATTGGAGTAAAATAGATTGCAATTGAATGGTGAAGGGGCCTGCCTGCGGGCTGGCGCCCGCCACACTTACCTGCAACATCTGGAGCTCCTGCGGCTGCAACCGCGCTTCATTTACCTGCGGTAAATAAAGCGGCTGGAAACCCGGGTAAGGCCGCGGCAACAACAGCATACCCGTGGGCTTGAATGCCGAAATCGGTAGTTCGTATACCTGCGTGGTGCTGTCCTTAAATTGAATATGGGCAGTATAAGCAGCACCGGTTGCGGTGGTTAGGTACAAATGCATGGCAGCACCCGCAGTACCTTTTGCCGCAACCTGAATTTTACTCCCTTTTGCTGCGGCACCCTTTCGCTGTTGCACCTTATCGCCTATAAATAGTTGCCAGGCAAGCGGCGGCCTGTTATCCAATGTATCTACCTGGCCCAGTTGCATTATCTGCGTTACATAAGGATACCGGGTGCCTGCACCATACAGCAATTTATTGTGCTGCCAACTGGTGGTAAACACACTGATATCCTGCGCATCGGTGGCTGCCTGAAACAGGGAAACCGGCGCCGCCATAGGCAACACTGCAGTTTGCCAGGTTTGAGCCGGCAGCGCATCCCAGCCGTATGGTGCGCCAGCCATGCCACCCGGGAAAGTGCGGATGGTGCCACCTTTGGTATTGGTCAAAATGCGGTACTCCAGCGGGCCGGGTTGCATCATTTTTTCGGGTACTCGGGCCGTATATAAAAATCCGGCTCCTTGCTGCATGGCTACCGTTTGCCAGCCCCCTATGGCATGACGCAGTTCCAGCCGCACCGTGTCGGCGCCGGCCACCATGGCCGCTATTTGCAGGTTGCCGTTTTCATCAGAATAACGTACCGGCGTATGGGTCAGCAGCACCGAATCGGCAGGCAGCGGTGCTACCGGGTACACTACCTCCATTGCTGTAGATGGTGGGGTATAGCTCACTCCGCTACCTGTTAGAAAATAAATGCCCGGTGAAACGGCAAAGCCCTCAGCACTCCCTTTTGTTTTGTCTCCGTTGGCACCCACAACATCAAAGCCACCTTCGAGGCCGGGCAATTGCAGCTTTATGGTGCGGTCCATCAAAAAAAGCCTGCGCACCGTTTTGTGCGGCGATGCTTTGGCAAACGGATCGCCCACCTGGAATACATCGGGCAGCACTTCGAGCCTCCAGACGCCATCCTTTACTTTATCCAAAAAATAAGCCCCGGTGCCATTGTATTGAACCACCGGCGAATTGCCCACACCGGCCACCTGCCGCAACGCCGACCGGTTCACCGGCTGTGTGTTGGTGTTATTCGAATAAAGAAATCTTTCAGCAGTGTTCATTTCGCTCAGGTCCTGCGCATACGATACCCGGAAGGCGCCAAACACCGTATCGGCCGGATAAGTGCCATAGCTGCGGTTGCGGGGCAGGTTGCGGAATGCATGCCCGGCAATCATCAGGGAAATGGCTTTGCCCGGCGTGTAGGCAATATTTACGTAGTGGGTTTGGTACTCGGTATTGGCATGGGCCGTGTACAGCGGGTCGTAGGCAAACTGCGTGGCCCACTGAAAACCGGCGCCCCTGAAAGCCCGCGCCATGGCCGGGTACATGTACGAGCCAATGACATCGCCGGCATCGAACTCGTACACCATTTTTGCCCTCCGGGCAAATGCCGGGATGGTATCGAAGGGAATATGGTAGCGGTCCACATGCGGCAGGTAATTGCCCTGCAGGGTGCGGTTGGCCACCAGGCCGGTGGGGTACCATTGAAAGCTGTGGCCATCTACCGCCGCTTTTACCACAGCCCCTGCATATTTGGGCGATTCGGAAATATTGTAAAAAACGGGCTTGGTCCAGCCGGTGCTGCGTACTGCTGCAGCCATGCTGGCCACATAATCGGTGGCGCCTTGTTGCGGACCAGAGTGGTGCGGTTCGTTGTTGATTTCCATGGCAATCACGTCCGCATCAGCCCCGTATGTTGTTTTGGTGTAGGGGTTTACATGGCGGAAAAATTGTTGCAGGTAGGTTTCCTGCGCCTTGATGGCCGCTTCTGTTGTAACCACTTGTTGTTTGTTCCATATGCTGGAAAAAGAGCCGGTGTTCCTGTCGGGTTCGGGATAACCGTTGCCCCAGAATGCAAGCGGTGTGATGAGGATTTTGATGCCCCGTTGCTTTAGTTTGTACAACAGGTAATCAAATAACCTGAGGTGCTCATTTTGCAGCAGGTTGCCTGCGCTGTCGGCAATTTCGGTATCCCACACATGCACCCGGAATGCATCAAAGCCAAGCCGCGCCATATGGTATACATCCGCATCAATGGCCTTTTCGGGATCAATACCCAGGGCCTTGTGCGACCGGTAGCCATATGCAAACGGCACGGTGTAGTTGACGCCGAAAAACTGCGCTTCCTTGCCGGTTGCGGTCCAGCGCATCACCCCCGCTTTATCTACAAATACAGGGGTAGCAACCTTTCCCCTTTTCTGTGCCTGCCCACACAGTGCGGCAATTACTCCCAACAAAATCAGTGTCAGATTCCTCATACCGGCAAAGGTACTGCTGCAACCAGACGGACAGCTTCATTGCAGTATTTTGTCGCGGCAATTAGGCCCATTATGTATTTAAAAAGGCCGCTCTTTTGGAGCGGCCTTTTTAATTTGATGCTATAAAAGCTTAGTTCTTTTTAATGGTGTACACCCAGTTGCCACCCACCAGCAGGTCGAGGGTAATGGTGTAGTTACCGGCCGCATCAACCTTGATGTTGCTGCCGCCAATTTCCGGGCGCCCATCAGCCGGATTGCTGTTGTCGCCCAGGTCAAGCGCCCATGCGTCGTTTGCACGGAACTTGATATCACCTGCATTCAGGTCCAGCGTAATGCTGTAGGTTCCGGAGGCCGCATCAAAGGCCATGTCGCGGTCGCTGTCCCAGCCGGTGCCCGGCACAGCACTGCCAATCAATCCGATGCTGTTTACTTTGGTAGCACTCCAGGTCATGGCTGGCACATCGGCCCGCAACAAATAGATGCCGGCACCGGTGGTGATCTTCAGGTTATCGCCGCCATTGCCCAACTTACCGGCGCTGGGCGAACCAAAATCGCCTGCACTCCATTCGTTACCCTTCACCAGCTTAAACTCGGGGGTAGCGGAATTAGAAAAGTTGATAAAGCCTTCGTAGGAACCGTTGTTGTTCATCGACACCAGCTGTGGCGCAGCACCGGGGTTCCAATCCTGGAAGTTGCCTGCCACATTGATGGCCTGCGGATAGGTGTAGAAAATGCGAACGCGGTACGGACGCACCATCATTTTTACCGTGTTGGAATAAATGGGGGAAACCGTGTTGGTCTTCAGGCGCACTTCCACTTCCTGGGCCTGGCCCGGTGTCAGAATTTTATTCAACTCGCCATTCAGTTCGCTAACGGTAAACTCCTTTTTCAGGTCGCTTTTGGAAACGCCGATCTCCACCGTAGAAGCACCGGCAAAATTGGTCCCCGATTTGGACACCTGCAGCACATAGCCTATGGCATCGGTAAAACCATAATCTACTGCAGGCCAGGTAAAGCTGGCTGCGGGCTTGGTGGCGTCTTCCTGCTTTAGTTCCAACGTGGTGGCCGAAACTGCAAGTTGTGGTGCCGCACCATCACGCAGTACTGCTCTTGTCTCTTCTTTTTCACATGCCCACAGCAGCATAGCGGCCACTGGCAGCAACAGCAGTTTTTGAAATATGCTTTTCATTTTATTTCAGTTTTGAAGTAATCGTTAGTAATTAATAACCCGCATTTTGCTCCAGGTTGGGGTTGGCTGTAATATCGGAAGCTGGGATGGGATAGAGGGTGCGGAAATTTTCCACTGCACGGCCATCACGAACACCACCTTTCCATGGCCACAGGTAAGTGCCTGTAGTAAAGCGGTTGTAGCGAATCAGGTCGGTACGGCGCTGTGCTTCCCAATACAATTCGCGGCCACGCTCTTCCAGGATAAAATCTGTATTGATGGAGCTCACGGCAGAAGCATCGGAGCGGCTGCGCAGCTCGTTGATGTATTGCAGTGCCAAAGCCTGGCTACCGCCGGTGCCACCACGCAGTACCGCTTCGGCATAGATCAGGTATTGCTCTGCAAGCCGGAAAATGGGGAAATCAACCGAAACAAAATCGCCACGGGCATCAATGTTTTTGGCAATGGTGCCATCGCGGTTAACGTTGCGAAACTTGCGAATGCCATAGCCTTCCGAAGATTTGCTTACATCATCGATCTCCAGTTTATTTCTTTGAAACTGGGCACGCTTGTCGCCGGTACCGTCAACAACCGGAAACAGTTGCACCAGGTTTTTAGTGGTACGCAAACCAAACCAGCCGCCGCTGGGAATACCAAAGTCGCGGGTTGCATCCATATTGTCTACCACGGCGGCATGCACCAGGTAGGTGGTACCCCCATAGCCTTGTGTGCTCAGGCCATCGTAGTTGATGGTGAGAATAAACTCATCCCGGTTCAGGTGGTTATCGGCCAGCATCAGGTGCTGGTAATTCGGGATTAATTTATAACCTGCGTCGATCACTTTTTTGGAATAAGTAATGGCCTCGGTGTAGCGAGCAGTGCCGGTGTACACCTGTGCGTTGAGGTAGTTGCGTGCCAGCAGCGCCCAGGCGGCTCCTTTATCGGCACGGCCATACTCGTTGGTGCGGGCATCGGCCAGCACGGTTTCCAGATCTTTCAACTCGGTTTCGATCCAGGTAAACAGTTCACCGCGTTGAATCTGGCGGGGCAAAACACTACCCAATGCTTCGGCTTCAGTAATGAACGGTACGTTGCCAAACAGGTCCATCAGCACCGAATACTGGTAAGCACGCAGAAAACGGGCTTCGTTGCGGTACTTGCGGATTTCGTCGGCTTCTGCACCAGATATGCCGCGACTGCTAAGGCTGCCATCAGACGATTGGCGGATAAAATCGTTGGCCAGCGTGATCTGGTAATAGCAACGATAGTACAAACCTTGCAGGAAGGGGTTGTTGGAGCCCCAGCTCATGTTGTGAAAATCGGGCAAACCGGCATCACCCCAGCCAATCACGGCTTCATCGGTAGGCAGCTCCTGTGCATTCCAGTAGAGGCGCAGAAAGTCGGAAAAACCTTCATCTATGCCCTGAATATCGCCATTGCCCGCAGGGCCCTGGTTTCCGGTAAGGGCAAAGGCACCGTACACTTTAGCAAATGCCTGCTTGTAGCCTGCAGGAGTAGAATAAACCTGTTCTGCAGTGATCTCGTTTTGTGGCAGGCGATCCAGGTCTTTGGTGCAGGAGCCAAGGGCCATTAAAGCCATGCTGCCTGCGATCAGTATTTTGGAAAAGCTATTTTTCATATGCTTCAATCTCTTTATTAATTAAAAATCCAGGTTCAGGCCCAAAACATAAGTACGGGGACGGGGGTAAAAGCTGTTGTCGATACCGCCGCTGATCTCGGGATCCAAACCTTTGTACTTGGTGATCACAAATGCATTCTGAACGGTTGCACTCAGGCGCAGCGATACGTCGCGGTAAATTTTACCGGCATTGTATCCTACAAAGATGTTATCCATCCGCAGGAACGAAGCGTTCTGTACATAATAGTCGCTCATCAACTGGTTGATGTTGCCACCGCTAAAGCCGGTTTCCAGGATGTTCACCGATGCATTGTTCAGGATGTTGGGCAAACCACCTACTGCGGTAAAGCGGCCCAGGTTGCTGTACACGTTGTTGTATACATAGTTATCGAAGTTGGCGCGGGCTACAAAGCCACCGTTCCATTTGCGGTAAGATACGTTGGAGCTCAAACCCATGAACACTCTTGGATCGGACTGCTGGTATTGGTAGCGGTCCCGTTCGTTGATCACACCATTGCCATCACGGTCAACAAACAAACCTTCAACTGGTTTACCTGCTGCGTCGTAAACCTGCTGGTAGGTGTAAAAAGCACCGCGGGGGCTGCCCACCGAGTTGATCTGGATGGTGTTGCCCACACCGCCTGCAATGCCACCGTATTCATTGCCGGGAAAAGTAGGATCCGGCGCAATGGTGAGGTTGGTGATCTCGTTTTTGTTAAAGGTCACGTTGTAGTTCACGTCCCAGTTCCAGTCGCTGTTGCGCACCGGCACTACGTTTACCGCAAACTCTACTCCTTTATTTACCATGCTGCCTACGTTGGCCACAATGCGGTTCGAGAAGTTGGTACCCGCCGGCTGCACAATGTTGTTCAGCAGGTCGTTTGTTTCGCGGTAGTAATAATCAACGGTACCGGAAATGCGGTTGTTGAGGAAACCATAATCCAGGCCTACGTTATAGGTGCTGGTTTCTTCCCACTTACGGTCGCGGTAGTATCCGCCCGGGCGGTACATATTATAAAATGTATTACCCAGTTCGTAGCGGGCCGTGGGCGAGCTCAGGTTGTAATAAGAAATATAGTCGTAGTAGCCAATGCCTTCCTGCTGGCCGGTAATGCCGTAAGAGGCACGCAGCTTCAGGGTATTGAGGGAGCGCACATCCCGCAGGAAAGATTCATCCCGAACGTTCCAGCCCAGGGCTACCGAAGGGAATATACCCCAGCGGTTTTCTTCGGCAAAACGCGAAGATCCGTCGCGGCGCACTGTAGCGGTAAGCAGGTAGCGGCCTTTAAAGCTGTAGTTCAGGCGGCCATAGTACGACAGCAGGGTGTATTGCGGCCGGTCGGTAGCAAAGTTGGGCTCCGAACCAGCAATCAAATCTCCATATGCGTTGTAATCGGCGTAGTTGTAAATCTTGTCCAGGAAGTCCTGGTACGAATAACCGGCCAGCACATCCACACGGCTGTCGATGGAGGCAATGTCCTTTGCATAGTTCAGGTAAAATTCCAGCACCTTGTTTTCGCGGCCACGTTTGTACTCGGTGTTTTGGCCTTTGCGCAGGTATTGCGAAGCGGCACTGTCCGGAACAAACACGGTGCCTTTGCCCTGCATGATATCGTAACCCAGGTTCAGGTTGGCACGCAGCTCGGGCAGAAAATGGAATTTGTAATCAAATTGCGCATTGCCAATGCTGCGGTACACGGTGCTCTGGTCGTCGCGCTGCTCCAACAGGCCCACCGGGTTGCGGGGAGCGTTTGAGTTGGGCGTAAGCGCACCGGGAATCAGCCATTCAAAAAAACCGCCATAGCGCTTGCTGCCAGTGGTTACGGGCTGCGTAGGATCAAAAGTTACAGCGCTTCCAATGGCACCTTCGTCGGCAAAGGTGTTGTTGGTCATGGCGCCCTTCAGGCTGATGTCTACCCGCAGGTGGTCGTCAAAAAACCGGGGACTCAGGTTCAGCGCAGCCGAGCTTCGCTTCAGGTTGCCGCCTTTCAGCACACCATCCTGGTTCAGAAAACCAACCGAGGCGCGGTAGGGCATGCGGCCCAGCGATCCGCGAACGGCTAGGTTGTTGTCCTGCGAAAAAGCGGTTTGGTAAATCTGGTCCTGCCAGTTGGTATTGGCTTCGCCCAAAATGGCTTTTTGATCCGAGTTGCCGCGGCTGTTGATAAACTCACGGAACTGGTTAGCCGAAAGCACTTCTACCTGGCGGGTATTTTGGCCGGCCGAAAGCTGCGAGTTGAACGAAAACTGCGGTTTGCCGCTCACTCCTTTTTTTGTAGTAATAATAATTACACCGTTGGAAGCACGGGAACCGTAAATAGCGGTAGCCGAAGCATCTTTCAGGATGTTCATGCTTTCAATGTCGTTGGGGTTGATCAAGGCCAGTGCGTTGGCAGCACCCGAAATGCCACCCGAGGTCAGGGGCACACCGTCAACCACAATCAGCGGGTCGTTGGAGGCATTGAGCGAAGCACCACCACGGATGCGGATGGTGCTGCCCGAACCGGGTGCACCGCCGTTGGTAGTGATTTGTACCCCCGCTACTTTACCGGCAATCAATTGCTCGGGTGTGGGAATCACACCTTTCTGAAAATCTTTTGCCGTAACCGAAGTTACAGAGCCGGTGAGGTCGCGGCGGCGTTGGGTACCATAACCCACCACTACTACTTCGCCGAGACTGCCTGTGGCGTTTTGCAGGGTTACGGAAACATTGGTTTGGTCGCCAACGGTAATTTCCTGGCGCTCAAAACCTACCGAAGAAAAAACCAGCGTACCAGCCGTTGGGGGCAGGCTTACCGTGTAGTTGCCGTCGGCATCGGTGGTAGCTACTGCTGCACCGTTTACCGATACGGTTACACCGGCCACGCCTTTGCCGGTGGCATCGGTTACGCGTCCATTGATGGTTCGGTTTTGTGCTAATAACTGGAGGGATAGAAGCAAGGCTAACGCAGGCAATAAAATTGCCCGGATCATTTTTCTCACGTTCATAATAGCAAGCTTTGAAGATTTAAATGCTTGAATTAAAACACCATATGTGTGTCGAGGACACGTTAATATCGTGTATTAAGGACACAAATTAATACAAATTTGAAACAGGCCCATTTTTTTGATTTCTTTTTTTTTGCAGACTTATATAAAGACCGTTACACGAGGGTTTTGGCTGCTTTTGCCCCCTTTTTCCCATGACCGTGAAATCCTGCTTTTAAGCCATACACCTTTCCGGGGCGGTGGGGTACATCGGATTCCATTTCGTTCAGATCCTCGAGCCAGCCTTTCAGGCTGATGCGTTTGCGGAAGTTGCGCCGGTCGAGCTCTACACCCAAAATAGCTTCATATACGTCCTGCAGTTCGCGCAGCGAAAACTTCTCGGGCAACAGGTTGAATACAACCGGGTGTTCCATTACCGCATCCTGCAGGCGCTTGAGGCAGGTATCTACAATAAGGCGGTGGTCAAATGCCATGCTATCTAGCTGGTGCACCGGGTGCCAGTGCAGCCCATTGCCGGAGGTGCGCAGTTTGTAGCGGTTGATATCAATAAGGGAGTAATATGCAGTGGTGATTACCCGGCCCGACGGGTGCCGGCCGGTGGCGCCAAAAGTGTACACCTGCTCCAGGTAAAGATTATCCAGGCCGGTGCGCTCCTGCAGCACCCGGTAAGAGGCGGCTTCCAGGTCTTCGTCGGGGCGCACCAGGTCGCCGAGCAAGGACCACATGCCTTCAAATTCTTCCAAGTCCGACTTAATGAGCAGTACTTTCAGTTGCTTTTCTTCGTAACCGAAAATGACGCAGTCGACCGAAATGGCAATATTGAAGTATTCGAGGTGACTGCTTTTTTCAAGGGCTGCATTTTTCATCTGGGCCAGCTTTTGTGCACTCATATTTAATGAAATAAAACGTCAATCGTTTTGGTTCCGCTGTTGGCAACGGCCTTTAGGTAATACATGCCGCTGCCTGCGGCATAACCCCGGCGGTTGAAGGTAAGCACATGCGTTCCTTTATTCAAAACCCCATCCTGCAGGGTAGCCACCCACTGGCCGGTTGCATTATACAAGCGCACCGTTACCCGGCCCGCTTCTGGGTTGCTGATCTTTACCTGAAAATCGCCTACGGCCGGGTTGGGGTACGCATTTATGGCAAATGCGGATGCCTCGGCTGGGGGCGGCGGTGGCGGCGGTGCCACTTGCTGCAGGTTGCGGTTTACATACACCCGGTATTCGCCGGGCTGCAATGTAAAGCTTTGCGGCGTGCCGGTGGCCTGCAACGCCGTGCCGTCCAGCACATTGTACCAGGTGCCGCCGCCCGGCAGGCTAACCGACCCGGTAACCGGAGCCACATCAAAGTTGCCGATGGTTATTATCCGCGAACTGTCAGTCAGTAATTTTTGCCATTTAAATCCACCGCCCAGGCTCGATTCAAACAGGCCGCCAATAAAGGCCTGCCGGAAAGAAGGGTGCATGCGCAGGCTGTTCATTTTGGCATACACATCATACACCGACCTGCGGGCCGCGTCGGAATAGTACTCCCAACGAATGGGTTTGGGTGCGGTGCGGCAATCGTCTTTAATGGTGCCGTCTTCGCAGCGGTTGATGCCCTGGTCGTAGCCCAACTCGCCAAACTGCCAGATCATTTTCGGTCCGGGCTGTGTAAGTAGGAAAGCTGCATTCAATTCCATCCGCTTCAGGGCCACCGGCAGGCTTTTGATGTTGTAAGAGCCGGCGGTGTTGCCAAAAGCCACGGCCTTATAAACTATGCGTTCTTCGTCGTGGCTTTCCATATAAGTAATGAGGTGCGGCTGGCTCCAGGTGCGGGTAGTGTGCAGGCCGCCTTCGAAGTTGGAGTTTTGCAGATAGCCCATGGCCGCCTCCTGGTAGTTGTAGCTCATATTGCCCCAGAACATCATGCCATAACCCGCCAGTTCTTTTTCCTCACTGTTTTCCGAGAGGTGTTCCAAAATAACATAGGCATTGGCCGATTTTTGCTGCACCGTGTCGTAGTAGCCCTTCCACAGGGCTACACGCTCCGCATCGTAAGCACTCCAGGCGCCCACATCGTTGCCGGTATATTTTTGGGTAAATCCTTTCGACAGGTCAAAACGAAATCCATCCAGTTTGTATTCCCGCAGCCAATGCTCTACCACGCGGCTGGTGAAATAGCGGGTCGGTGCGGCATCGTGGTTAAAATCGTAGCCCACGCCAAAAGGGTGTTTGCCCTGGTAGCCTGCTTCGGAGGCGTTCTGGTCTGCATTGAACCACGGGTTTCCTTCGGTGGGTTCGCCGTTGCTGTTGGCATATAACTGCACCATGGGGCTTTGCCCAAAAGAGTGGTTCAGCACCATGTCCATGATCACGGCCATACCATTGGCATGCGCCGAATCAACAAAACGTTTGAGGCTGTTGGCCGTTCCGTAATATTTATCCGGGGCAAAATAAAACGAGCTGTTGTAGCCCCAGGAGTTGTTGCCTTCAAACTCGTTGAAGGGCAATAGCTCGATGGCGTTTATGCCCAGCCGTTTTAAATAAGCAAGCGTATCCACCAGCGTATTCCAATCGTGGGCCGCCACAAAATCGCGGAGGTGCAGTTCGTAAATTATCAGGCTGCGCTTATCGGGGCGGGTAAAATTGGGCACTGCCCAGGTGTACGTTGGTTTACGGGTTTGCAGCACACTTACGATGCCGGTGGTTTTGCCGGTGGGGTAGGCTTTCAGGCCCGGATAAGTTGCCGGGGTAATATACTGGTCGTTCCAGGGGTCCAGCACCTTTTCGGTGTAATAATCGGCGATGCGCAAAGTGTTATCTACATGATATTGATAAGCGTACTCTGTTCCAGGCGTCAGGCCTGTCAGGCGCAACCAAAAGCGTTGCCCGTCGGGCGTTTTGTTCATGATGTATTTAACATCCGGCGTCCAATTATTGAAATCGCCCAGCACCGACACTGTAGTTTTGCCGGGGGCAAAAAATACCAGCGTTGCCGAAGTGTCGCCGGGTTCGTAGTTGATGCCGTCCCGCACCCCTGCGGGCAGTGCGGCTGTAGGCACAGTAGTGGGTGCTACAAAAACCCGGATGGTGTCGGTGCGGGTAACGCCATTTTCCACCGCTTCGGCTACCAGTACCTGTTGGCCTTCGGCGGCAATGGTTGACGTGGCACTGATTTCGATGGCATTGGCAGCAGCGCCAATCTGTGTGCCGTTGTGGTATAACTTAAGACTGGAAGGCCGGGAAGCTGCCGCCTTTAAAGTAAAGCCGGAGTTTAGTGTCCAGGTTTGCTGTTCCAGTTGGGGTACAAAACGTGGTTCCGAAAAAGGTTCGGTAATGCGCACCGCCAGCGAACCGTCCCAAACAGGGATGTACATATCGCTGCCATCGCTGTTGGTTTGCTTGCTGTTGCCGTTGCCACTGCGAAAAAGGATGGCTATTTTTTGAATGGTTTCGGAAGGGTTGGTGATGCCAAAATAGCTGCGCAGGCTGCCGTTGATGGTAAAGGTCCATTTGCCCCCACCGACCGATGTAGCTTTGGCTTCGGCAGGCGTGGTGGCCCAGGCAAATTTGGAATACTTCCAGTCGCTGGCGCCGGTGCTGAGCGAGGTAATGACCCCGATGTGCACATACACATCTCCGGCCGCATGGTTGAGCAGGCCTTTATTTCCTTTGGATGCATCAACCGTAATGGTGAGGCTTTGTCCTCCATCTCCTTCCTTTATAAAGGCGGGGCTCCATTGGAGCAACTGGGCATGGGCAAGGGTGCAGGCACAAAGGGCCAACAGCAGCAGCAATCGTTTCATAAAATCCTTTGAAGTAGTAAAGATAGGTTATGTACTTATAACACATTAGTAGAGAAAAAAGAATTTTCCTGTCCCCAATTTCCCTGAAAAATTTACTGCAAGGCTACACGGTCCTTTGGTTTACAACCATCTTGGTTAGCACTGAAACTGAAAATTGAATTGTATCCCCAGCGTGAATTTTTTTGCACGGGCGGCATGCCGGCTGCTTATTTTTGAGGCCTTATGACCTCCCAACTTCAAGCCATACAGGAACAAACCAACCGATTGCTGCAAACGGCCCAGGCCGGCAGCATTGAGGTGGCCGATATTGACACGCTGCGAGCCGTGCTGCGTTTTCACGAATACCGTTATTATGTGCTGGCCGACCCGCTGGTTTCCGATTTTGAATACGATACTTTGTATAAATCGCTGGAGAAGCTGGAAGCGGAGGCACCCGACCTTATTGTGCCCGACTCGCCTACACAGCGGGTGGCGAAAGGTTTGACCAAAGAATTTCCTACCGTAGCGCACCTGGTGCCCATGCTGTCGCTCGACAACTCGTACAACAGCGAGGACCTGTTTGATTTTGACCGCAAAGTGCGGGAAGGCACGGGTCTTTCGGAAATCGAATACTGCGTAGAGCCCAAGTTTGACGGCGCTTCGCTTTCCCTTGTTTATGAAGGCGACAAGCTTGTACGCGGCGCCACCCGTGGCGATGGGGTACAGGGCGATGACATTACGCCCAATGTGCGCCAGATACGGACCATTCCCTTAAATGCTGATTTTTCCAAATATGGCCTGAACAATGTGGAGATCCGCGGCGAGGTACTGATCACCAAGCAAAATTTTCAGCTGTTCAACGAAGCTTTGGTGGAGCAAGGCATTCAGCCGCTGGCCAATCCGCGCAACGCCGCAGCCGGTTCGTTGCGCATCAAAGACCCGCTGGAGGTACGCCGCCGCAGGCTCGAGGCATTTACTTATCAAATCTCCTATTATACTACCACCCGCCCCGATGCACAGGAACCCCGCACCCACTCCGATGCGCTGGAACTGCTGTGGGAGCAGGGTTTTCGGAGCCCGGTAAAAGAGATGAAAGTGCTGAAAGGCATCCAAGCCGTGGTAGATTATTGCAACGAGTATGAGGTAAAACGGGACGACCTGCCCTACGAGATCGACGGCATGGTGATCAAGGTAAACGAGTTTGCCCTGCACGAAAAACTGGGCATGACCACACACCACCCCCGCTGGGCCATTGCCTATAAGTTTAAGGCCCGCCAGGCTACCAGCAAACTGCTGCGGGTAGAATACCAGGTGGGCCGCACCGGCAACATTGGGCCGGTGGCCAAAATACAACCCGTGGCCATTGGCGGCGTGATGGTGGGCTCGGTTTCCCTGTTCAACGAAGACGTGATCCGTGAAAAAGATCTGCGCATAGGCGACACCGTTTTAGTGGAGCGTGCCGGCGATGTGATTCCGTACATTGTAAAATCGCTGCACGAACTGCGTAGCGGTACCGAACAACCGATCCAGTTCCCCACGCATTGCCCCGCCTGCGGCGATGAGTTGTACCGCGCTGCGGAAGAAGCAGCCTGGCGCTGCACCAACCTTAATTGCCCCGAACAAGTATTGGAGCGCCTCATGCATTTTGCCTCTAAAGACGCCATGGATATCCGCGGCCTGGGCGATGCCAACATCAAGAAGTTTTACGAACTGGGATGGCTGCGCTCCATTGCCGACATTTACCGGCTCGATTACGAAAAGATCGGCGCAATGGAAGGCTTTGGCAAAAAGTCGATCGACAACCTGCGCACTGCCATTGAAAAATCGAAAAGCCAACCGCTGCACCGGCTCATATTTGCCCTGGGTGTTCGATTTGTGGGCGAAACAGGGGCCAAAACGCTGGCGCATTCCATCCACCACCTGTTTGACCTGTGCGGCTTTACCGAAGAGCAATTGCTGGCCCTGGAAGACGTGGGCCCGAAAGTTGCTTCCAGCGTGCAGCAGTTTTTTTGCAACGATGACAATATTGCGCTGCTGAAAGAACTGGAAGCACTTGGGCTACCGCTAAAAAATGAAAAGAAAACACACGCTGCCGTTGGCGGCAACCTGCAGGGACAAACCTTTTTGTTTACCGGCACCCTGGCCCGCCTCAAACGCAGCGAAGCCGAAGCCATGGTGGAAAGGGGCGGTGGCGCCATTGTATCGGGGGTGAGCAGTAAACTCAATTACCTGGTGGTGGGCGAAGATGCGGGCAGCAAGCTGGAGAAAGCCAAAAAGATCAGCAACATCCGCATTATTTCCGAAGACGAGTTTTTGAATATGGTGCAAAGTGGCGCTGCTGAAGTTGAGTCTTAAGAGCTAGATAAAGAATGTAAGCAGCAAGCTGCACTGTTTCTCATCCGACAAATTTTAGCTGAGCGAAAGGCAAAACGACTCATTAAACATGTCAAAGGATACTGTTCAACCAGAAATTGAAATACGCGGAATTACACTCAAAATTTCTGTAAGCATCGAAGCCGTCTTGATGAAGATTGTGTTTTTTACTAGTGGCGAGTTGTATGCTGCTGAAAATTCGCAATACCTAAAAGTGAAATATGTATCGTTCGGTGATAAGATTTCAAAATTACGTGAGCTTCTAAAAAAGTATCACCCCGACTTAGCTAAGCGTAACAAAAATTTATTTAACCGTCTGGACAAGTTTCTGACGTTTAGAAATCAGCTTTGTCATGCACCGCTTACATGGAAAAATGGGCAGCCAGACATATTTATTATTTGGGATATAAAAGAAGACCCTCATAAAAATGAAATCTTCAACCCTATTGAATACAGTTATCACGAAAGGTTAGGATATCTATCGGATACGCTAAAATCGGTATTTCCAAAATTAGCCGCTCTTTCTAATGATGTTCAACTTCGACTAAAAAGTTCTTATCCGCAGATCTACCAGCAAATAGATGAGGAATATAAACGTCAGTCAGGGGCTTAAGTTCAAATCTATGCTTACATAAGTGTGCTGAAATGGCGGTTAGACAGAAGGCACATTCGTATGTCGCAAATAATCATAAAAGTGTACATAGTGCTTTTATTCTAAATAACTTACCTAACACAGTTCAACCCCACCCTTCCCCACAACCAAACCGATATTCATGAATTTGCGGCCGCACAGTCAGGCATTAAATTGGTTAAATAAAGCTGTTTCCTTTATCCTGTTCAACTTTTACAGCACAGCATTGTTGCATTGTTCAGCAAATGATTATCATGAGGTCTTTTTTACTTATCCTGTTTCTATTTCCCTTATTACTCCAGGCACAAACCGAGGGCATACTGCGTGGTTCGGTCATCAATAAAAACACACTGCAGCCGCTCACCGGCGCATCGGTACAAATTACCGGCGGCCCCGGCGCTGTTACCGATAGCCTGGGACGGTTTCGCATACAGCTGCCCGTGGGCAGCTATGGGCTTACGGCTACTGCCGTGGGCTACCGGTCCCAAAGCCTATTCAACCTGGTGGTAACATCGGGCAACGAAATTGAGGTAACCGTAGAATTGGAGAGCGCCGCCACCGAACTGACCGGTGTAACGGTGCGGAGTAACCGCCGCACGGCAAGGGCGGCCACGCTGGAAAGCCCGCTGAGCATTCAGCGCCTGACTGCCGAAGAGATCCGGAGCAACCCCGGCGGCAACTTCGACATCAGCCGGGTGATCCAAACGCTTCCCGGTGTGGGCGGCACATCGGGTTCGGTGGGGGGCTTTAGAAACGACATCATCATCCGCGGCGGCGCACCTAACGAAAACGTTTTTTACCTCGATGGCATTGAGATTCCCAACATCAACCACTTTGCCACACAGGGCAGCGGCGGCGGTCCTACGGGCATCCTCAACGTATCGTTTATTGAAGATGTAAAACTGAGCACCTCGGCTTTTGATGCCCGGTACGATAATGCGCTGTCTTCGGTATTTCAGTTCCGGCAAATCAACGGCAACCCACGCCGGTTGCAGGGAAATGTTCGCCTCAGTGCCACCGAGCTGGCTGCTACTTTTGAAGGACCCATCAGGCAGGAAAAAACAACATTCCTGGCTTCGGCGCGGCGCTCCTACCTGCAATTTCTTTTTAAAGCCATCGACCTGCCCATCCGTCCCAACTACTGGGATTTCCAGGCAAAGGTCACCCACCGCATCGACCCCAAAACCACCCTTACCTTTTTGGGTGTTGGCGCTATCGACGAATTTTCGTTTGCGGCTCCCCGTGAGGCCACGCCGGAAAAACTGTACATCATCAATTCCAATCCCACCATTGAGCAGTGGAGTTATACGGTAGGCGCTACCCTGCGCCGCCAGATCAGCAATGGATTTTGGAACCTGGCCCTTAGTCGCAATACGTTAAACAACAGCCTCGACCAGTTTGAAAACAACCGCAATCCCATCGAGTCGGAACGCAACCTGAGGGTGCGGTCGCAGGAAAGGGAAACCAAACTGCGTTACGACTGGAATAAAACCATCGGCGCTTGGAAGTGGGCCTGGGGCGGCGTGGCGCAGGTAGCCGATTTTAGCAACAACACCTTCAGCAGGTTTCGCAAAGCCTTGTACGACGAAAGCGGCAACCTGGTGCAGCCCGAACAAACAGCCAATTTTACCTCGCCCATCAATCCCTTTTTGCGCTATGGCGCGTTTGCTCAGGCAGGCCGCCGGCTGTTCAACGACCGCGTAGGCATCAGCATGGGCATCCGCGCCGACGGAAATACATTTACCACCAATGGCGCCAACCCGCTGCGTACCCTGTCGCCACGGGTGGCGCTGAGCTATGTGCTGGCCGATAAATGGACCCTGAACGCCTCGGTGGGCCGCTACTATCGGCTGGCACCGTATACTGTTTTGGGCTTTGCCGATAATAATGGCACGCTGGTAAACAAAGGCGCCGATTATACCCGCAGCGACCATTATGTGTCCGGAGTAGAATTTTTGCCCACCGATGCTACCCGCATTACGCTGGAAGGTTTTTATAAGCGCTACGCAAATGTGCCCGTTTCCGTTCGCGACGGCATTTCGCTGGCCAACCTGGGCGGCGATTTTGGCGTGCTGGGTAATGAAGCTGTGGAAACGGCCGGCAAAGGCAAGGCGTATGGTTTTGAATTCTTTGCGCAGCAAAAACTGACGAAACAATTTTTCGGCATCATCAGCTACACGTATTTCAAAAGCCGGTACAGCGGCAGCAACGGTGTGTTTGTGCCCAGTGCCTGGGAAAATACCCACCTGCTAAGCACCACACTGGGCTACAAGCTGCCGCGCAACTGGGAGCTGGGCCTGCGGTTTAGGTACCAGGGTGGTGTGCCGTACACCCCGTTCGACCTGGTGGCTTCGCAGCGCAACTACCTGTCGCTGGGCTCGGGCCTGCTGGATTATAACCAACTCAATACCCTGCGGCTTGAATCTTTCCACGCTGCCGACATCCGCATCGATAAAAAATGGAATTTTCCCAGCTGGACGCTGGACCTGTTCCTGGACCTGAGTAATTTTTACCGCGCCATGCAGCCTTCTTATCCGCGCTACACCTTTGCCCGCAATACAGACAATACAGGTTTTGCCACTACGGATGGAGGTGCGGTTAAACCCAATGGCAGCAATGCAGTACCGCTGCTGCTGCGCGACGATGACGGAAACATTACCCCAACCTTTGGGTTTATCATTGCGTTTTAAAAAGAACAGGGGGTATGGGTGTAAACAACCTTAGCCCATACCCCCTGTTTGTTGGCTTGGTCAGAAAAATGGCACACCATTTTCCTTAAAGAATGCGCAGCACAGCCTGCGCTTTTTTTATGGCTAAATCCACGATTTTATACGCCGAAGACGACCTGGATGACCTGTATATTGTAGAACAGGCATTTGCACCTTTTGCGGCACACATTAATCTGGTGCATGTTACGGATGGGGGTAGTGCACTTTCCTGTTTACAGCGCTTATGCGCAGGTGGACAGGAACCCTGCCTTGTTTTGCTGGATATAAATATGCCCATAATGGACGGGTGGCAGGCTTTACAGCAAATTCGCCGCTCACATTCCACCAGCCACCTGCCGGTTGCCGTTTTTACCACTTCCGGCCGCACCAGCGACCAGGAACTTGCCCAACAATGGAATGCCCGGTTTTTTACCAAGCCGGTTTCGTTCGACGACCTGCAGCACCTGGCCACTACTTTTATAAAAATATGCAGGGAAAAACCCCCTGAGCCCTGAACGGAAGTAGCACTGCGCAATAGCCGTTGTTTACTTTACCAGTAAAAAGATCGCCGCCCTGTTTTTTTCGGTGCACCTTTGGCCCGTTGCACCTCTAACCTGTAAACCTTTTACCATGCTCATTCATGTTCACCCGCAAAACCCACAGCAGCGCCTGCTGCGCCAGATAGCCGATGTGCTGCGGTCGGGGGGCGTTATTATTTACCCTACCGATACCATCTATGGCCTGGGCTGCGACATACAACAGCAAAAGGCGGTGGAACGCATTTGCCGGATCAAAGGGGTTGATCCGCAAAAAGCACAGCTTTCATTTATCTGCCACGACCTGAGCCACCTGAGCGGCTATGCCAAGCAACTGGGCACACCGGTGTACCGCACCCTAAAACAATACCTGCCCGGGCCGTACACGTTTATTTTGGGCGCCAGCAAACAGGTACCCAAATTGTTGAAAACAAAAAAAGACACCGTGGGCATCAGGGTGCCCGACAATACCATTGCCCGATGTATCGTGGAAGAATTGGGCAACCCCATATTGAGTGCATCGCTGCCGGGAGAATACGTGGAAGAATACACTGACCCGGAGATCATTCATGAAAAATTTGGCAACCTGGTAGACCTGGTCATTGATGGGGGCATTGGCGGCATTGTGCCTTCCACGGTTATAGATTTTACCTCTGATGAACCGCTGCTGGTGCGGCAAGGCGCAGGGGAATGGAATGGGTAGGAATGTCGAACAGAAGAACAAGGAACAGAGGAATGATAAAGTTGGGGAGGAATATTGAACAAGGAACAAGGAATGTCGAATGATGAATATTGAAGGTGCCAGCCACTGCCAATTTATAGAAGTGGGGCAAGGCCCTAGACATGACCGCAACTTTTTTGAGCAGATAAAATGGGCTTTTAAAAAGTGGACAAATCCCACACCTGTTGATAGCTATGGTTTTCACCTGTGATAGATTTTGGGCGGAGCCCAAACCTGCGCATGGCTGCATTTTGCAACGCCCAGGTTATAACAGGATTTGATCTACGATCAACAGAAATAATGGTCATGGGTATATACTTTTTACTATATACAGGTTTGGGCTATGCCCAAATATTCTGTATCGGTTTTGCAAAACTGATAAGACCGAATGATCACTGATCTAATGCTTTTCGAAGCAATAACCCTCCTGAAGCATCAATTATAAAAAGCTTCTTCCATCTTACAAATCATTGGTTAACAAAAACACCGCCCAAATGAGCGGTGCCTTTGTTAACCTTCAACCATTCTTTTACAGCAGATCAATTTGAGCCGCGTTAACCTATAGACAGGAGTAAAGCTGCATTTCGCTGCTTTGTTTTAAAATTTTAATTCCCCCTGCTGCTATAAGGGTTCTGTGGTGGTATAGTCGAGCCGGAAGGAACGGCGGTGGTACGGGCAGGGCCCATGCTGGTTCAGCGCCAGGCGGTGGTCCTTGGTGGCGTATCCTTTATTTTTTTTCCAGCCATACTGCGGAAACTGCTCGTGCAGGCCGTTCATAAAATCGTCGCGGTAGGTTTTGGCCAACACCGATGCCGCTGCAATGGATGCATACTTTCCATCGCCGCCCACAATGCATTGATGGGGTATAAAAGGATAAGGTGTAAACCGGTTGCCATCAATAAGCAACAATCCGGGCCTTGTTCCTAACTGTTCCACCGCCAGGTGCATACATTTAAAGGAAGCTTTTAAAATATTGATGGCATCGATCTGCTCATGGTCGAGGCTGGCAACCGCCCAGGCAATGGCTTGCTGCTCAATAATCGGCCGCAGTGCATAGCGGTCCCGTTCGGTTAGCTGTTTGGAGTCGTTGAGCAGGGGATGATAAAACTCTTTGGGTAAAATAACTGTGGCCGCAAACACGGGCCCAGCCAGGCATCCCCGGCCTGCTTCATCGCATCCGGCTTCGGTGAGGGTGGTTTGAAAATAGGGTTGCAGCATACAGGCAAAGGTCAAAAGTGAAAACCCAAAAATACGGTTGCGTTGTATAGAGATCCTTTTGGGTTTTGCCTTTTAAATTTTGACTTGCCTAATGGCATTTAAAATAATCAAAAGGTTCCTTGCAATCGAGGCAGCGATACAGGGCTTTGCAGGCGGTGGAACCAAACTGTGATACCAGCTCGGTAAGGTAAGAATTGCAACGGGGGCATTGCACTGTTTCAGTGGCAAACAGGTCCATGTTGCACACCTGTGGCTTATAATGAGGGGGCGCAATGCCATAAGCTTTTAATTTTTCCTTACCCCTTTCACTCATCCAGTCGGTGGTCCATGCGGGAGAAAGCTGTTGCGCAATATGAACGTTTCGAAAGCCCCGCTCCATCAGTTTCAGGCGGATGTCCATGCTGATGGCATCCATCGCCGGGCAACCGGAATAAGTGGGTGTGATAACAATGCGGATCATTTGCCCCGCCGCTGTTGTTTCAATGGCTGCATCCCGCACAATGCCCAGGTCGATAATGGAAAGCACCGGCACTTCGGGGTCTTTTACTTCTTCAAGTAAAAGCCAGAGTTGTTCTGCTGTTATGGATTGTTTATGGTTGGGTAAAACATTCATGTGTGCCCTTTTACCAGGTAGCATTGGGATAAGCCCGTTGCATGTATTGCAATTCTGCCAACAGGTATCCCATATGCTCTGTGTGTACGCCTTTTTTTCCGCCTGCCTGGAAAGCCGTTTGCTCCGGAACTTTCAAACCTGCTGCATCAAATACCCGTTGAACGGTTTGCTGCCAATCTTCTTTTAAAGCGGCTAGGTCTACAACAATGCCAGCCCGGGCAGCATCCAGTTCAATATTAGTTTCGATAAATAGCTCGCCGCTAAACGACCACAGTTCCTGCAGTGCGTTGTTGATGCGGCGGTTGCTTTCTTCTGTTCCATCGCCCAGCCGGATCACCCATTCCGAACTCCAGCGTAAATGATAGGTTACTTCCTTCAACGATTTTTCGGCTATGCCTGCCAGTTGGGCATCGGTGCATTCGAGCAACTGCCGGTACAGCGGCTGTTGGTAGGCACTGAAAAACATTTGCCGTAAAATGGTGGAAGCCCAATCTCCTTTTGGAAGCTCGGTAATGAGCAAATTGAGGTATTGGCGTTCATCGCGTAAAAAAGCCAGGTCATCTTCCTGCAGTTCGCGGCCATAAGCCTTCCAGGGCCGGGGCAGCAAATGGTCCACTGATGCCTGTGCACCATCCTCCAGCCCATTATACAGGGCGGCAGCATGTGCATACAGGTTGCGGGCCTGGCCAATCAGGTCGAGCGAAATATTGGTAAGGGCAATGTCCTGCTCCAACACGGGACCATGGCCCGTCCATTCGGCATTGCGCTGGCCCAGTATCAGGGCATTATCGGCCAAATGCAGCAGGTAAGAAAAATGCGTATAAGTTGACAAACGTAAAATTTAAAAGTTCCCAATCTGATCCATGTAAAAATCCTTTAATCAGTGATCACATATGCCCCACTTCGTCGGGCAGGTCGTAAAACGTAGGATGCCGGTATACTTTATCGTTGGCCGGTTCATAAAAACTTTCCGCCTCATCGGGGTTGGAAGCATGAATATGGCTGCTTTCCACTACCCAGATGCTGACGCCTTCAAGCCGGCGGGTATATACATCCCTTGCATTTTCTATGGCCATTTGCGCATCGGCCGCATGCAGCGAACCTACGTGCTTGTGATCGAGCCCTTGTTTGCTGCGGATAAACACTTCCCATAGCGGCCACTCGGCAGCCGTTGACTCCCGGTTGTTTTCTATAGCCATACCCCCGCTGCCTTTAATGGCGTCGTAATCGCCGTAGTAGTATTTTATTATTGAAAAATTCATAATTAACTGCTTATAATCTGGTTGAACAAAAGAGCCGGGTTAAAATTTATCCTTTGTGCTCCTTCCTGTCTTTGTGTCTTTGTGGTTCAAAAAACTCACGCTGCCTGCAAGTTCTTTCGCGAAGCCCTTTTCGCTGCATGCGCCACTGCCGCTTCCCGCACCCAGGCGCCCTCTTCCCATGCGGTGCGTCGGGCATCCAGCCGCTGTTTGTTACAAGGCCCGTTGCCGCTCACCACCTGCCAGAACTCTTCCCAGTTTATTTTACCAAAATCATAATGCTTGCGTTCTTCATTCCATTTCAGGTCGGGGTCGGGCAGGGTAAGCCCCAGCACTTTTGCCTGCTCGGCAATCATATCCACAAACCGCTGGCGCAGCTCGTCGTTCGAAAACCGCTTGATCTTCCACTTCATGCTGGCTTCCGTGTTGGTGCTGTCGCTGTCGTGCGGGCCAAACATCATCAGGCTGGGCCACCACCAGCGGTTAAGGGCGTCCTGTGCCATGGCTTTTTGCTCCGGCGTGCCCTGGCAAAGCACCAGCAGGCTTTCAAAACCCTGGCGCTGGTGAAAACTTTCTTCTTTACACACCCGTATCATGGCGCGGCTGTACGGACCGTACGACGCACGGCAAAGCGGCACCTGGTTCATAATGGCGGCGCCATCCACCAGCCAGCCAATAGCCCCCATATCGGCCCAGGTAAGCGTGGGATAATTGAAAATAGAAGAATATTTGGCCCTGCCGCTGTGCAGCTGCTCAATCATTTCATCGCGGCTGATGCCAAGGGTTTCAGCGGCGCTGTACAGGTATAGTCCGTGGCCGGCCTCGTCCTGTACTTTGGCCAGCAATATGAGTTTGCGTTTGAGCGAAGGTGCCCGGCTTATCCAGTTGCCTTCAGGCAGCATGCCTACAATTTCGCTGTGGGCATGTTGCGAAATCTGGCGGATCAAGGTTTGGCGATACTTTTCCGGCATCCAGTCTTTTGGTTCGATGCGGATCTCCGCATCAATTTTTTCCTGGAAAAGTTGTTCAGGTGGGGGTACAAGCATGTGCAATCGTTTATGCCCAAATGTACAAAATAGGGGCCTGAAGGTTGGCAAGGGTATGGTAAAGTTGGCAACTGCAACTTTTATGTAGTTGGCTGCAACAACACTTTTGAGCTGCTGTTGCGTCGCACACTTGTACGCCAATGCCACTATTGAACTGGTACGTTAATTTCCCGCTTGACTGCTGTAGCTTCGCCTCTTAAACCTAACCATATGAAGCAGCATATGCATAAAAGCGTTTGGAAGATACTGGCATTGTTTACCGTAGTGATGATTTGCACCGCTGCCAGCTGTAAAAAAACCGGCAGCACTGCACAACCTGAAACGCCGCAGCCACCCACCACGCCGGGCACACCCACCGGAGCCGAAATTGCCTTTTGGCTCACCACCGGCAACCGTACCACTGAGTTTAAAGAGCAAGCCAAACCCCGGTTTGGCGCCACACCAGCCGCGGGCCAGGCAGTTATTGAAGTAACCGACGCCCAAACCTACCAGCAGATGGACGGTTTTGGTTTTACCCTCACCGGCGGCAGCGCCCAGCACCTGATGCGCATGTCGGCACCGGCCCGTGCGGCCATTCTCCGCGAACTGTTCGATACCACCGGCAGCAACATCGGCATTTCGTACCTGCGGTTGAGCATTGGTGCCTCCGACCTCAACGAAACGGTTTTTTCTTATAATGACCTGCCCGCTGGCGAAACCGACCCTGAAATAAAAAAGTTTGATTTTGGTCCCGACAAGCAGGATGTGCTGCCGGTGCTCAAGGAAATTTTAGCCATCAATTCAAATATCATCATCATGGGCTCGCCCTGGTCGCCACCGGTGTGGATGAAGGACAACGGCGATACCCGCGGCGGTTCGCTGAAGCCCGAATGGTACGATGCCTATGCCCGTTACCTGATCCGCTATATCCAGGAAATGAAAAAAGAAGGCGTTCGTATTGATGCCATCACCATCCAGAACGAACCGCTGCACCCCGGCAACAACCCCAGCCTGTTGATGACTGCCCCACAACAGGCGCAGTTTATCAAGCAAAGCCTGGGGCCGCAATTCAAGGCTGCCGGCATCGATACCAAGATCATAATTTACGACCACAACGCCGACCGCCCCGATTACCCGCTGGCTATCCTCAACGATCCAGAAGCCAAGAAATATGTAGATGGCTCGGCCTTCCACCTTTATGCCGGCCCTATCACAGCCCTGGGCCAGGTGCACGATGCTCACCCCGATAAGCATATTTATTTTACCGAACAATGGATTGGTGCGCCGGGTAATTTTTCGGAAGACCTGAAATGGCATATCCGCACCCTTATTGTGGGTGCTACCCGCAACTGGGCCCGCAATGTGCTGCAATGGAACCTGGCCAATGGCCCCGACAATAAGCCGCATACTGACCGTGGGGGCTGCACTTCGTGCCTGGGCGGCATTACCATCAGCGGCGATGCCGTTACCCGCAACCCGGCTTATTATATTGTGGCACATGCTGCCAAGTTTGTACGGCCCGGTTCGGTGCGGGTGGGCTCCAACGAAATTGGCGGGCTGCCCAACGTGGCTTTTCGGCGCCCCGATGGCAAGCACGTGATTGTGGTGCTGAACGATGGTAATGCTTCCCGAACCTTTGGCATCCGGCACAATGGGCAAACGGCGCTGGCAACATTGGAGGCCAGTGCGGTGGGTACGTTTGTTTGGTAAGACCGAAGTCGGAAGTCCGAGGTCGGATGACGGAAAAGTCAGCAAAGATGGAAAGACGTTTACTACATTTGAAAAGGCCCTACAGGTATGGAACATATGTTTTATACCTTTAGAGCCTTTTATTTTATCGTTAGCGGTCTTCGGACCTCGGACTTCCGTCTTCCGACTCCTTTCTATTTCGCATCAAAATCCACCAACACGCTATCCGTTGTGGGGTGGCTTTGGCAGGTAAGGATGAAACCCGCAGCAATTTCGTCGGGTTCCAGGCCCCAGGCGGCATCCATGTGTACCGCGCCTTCCAGCAGGCGGGCCTTGCAGGTGCAGCATACACCACCTTTGCAGGCATAGGGCAGATCGGCACCCTGCGCCAATGCGGCGTCCAGTATGCTTTGGCCGCCTTGGGCCAGCCCAAACTGAAAGCTGTGGCCATCCAGTTTTACCTGAACGGTAGCCTGAGGGCCGGTGGGGATTTCGGATTTCGGATTTCGGATTTCGGATTTTTTCCCTTGCCCCGGAATGGTAAACAACTCGAAGTGGATATGGGCAGCAGGTACGCCTTTCTCCTGCAGCACATCACGCACCGTAAAGATCAGCTCCTCGGGTCCGCACAAAAAGGCTTCCTGAATGTTTTTGGGATCAATGAGTTTCTTTAATAAGAATTCCGTTTTTTCCCGGTCTATACGGCCGCTGTTCAGGGGCGTATCGGCCCCTTCGCGGCTCAGGATGTGGTAAATGCGGAAGCGGTGCAGGAATTTATCTTTCAGGGCCTCCAGTTCTTCTTTAAAAATAATGCTGCTGCGGCTGCGGTTGCCATACACCAGGGTAAATGTGCTGCGCGGTTCGGTGTGCAATGCTGTTTTGATGATGGAAAGAACCGGCGTGATGCCACTCCCCGCCGCAAAGGCTACGTAGTTTTTGGCTTGTTCCGGGTGGAGTGCCGTACCAAATTTGCCCACCGGCGGCATTACTTCCAGCGTGTCGCCGGCTTGCAGGGCTTCGTTGGCCCAGGTGGAAAACTGCCCGCCCGCTACTTTTTTTACCGCAATGCGCAACTCCCCATCCAGCGGGCTGCTGCAAATGGAATAATTGCGCCGCTGCTCCTGGCCATTTAGCATGGTGCGGATGGTAAGACTTTGGCCAGGGGTAAAACGAAATATTGACGCCAGGTCTTCGGGAACCTGGAAAAGAATGGAAACACATTCATCGGTTTCGCGGCGTACGGAGGCAACCTTCAGGGTGTGAAAGTGGATCATAAAAAGCAATCGTGAGCCGTAAAGATAGGCCTCGCCGCTTTTTTGGCCGCACAGCAAAAACCGGTGCAGGATCATTATCCCGACCGATTTAATTTAAGCTGTTAGGTAGATGCGTTTTAAAAAAATGGGAAACAACTATCTAATAGTTATCCCAACGCAAGAGGGATCTGGGTGTTGCAAAGCGTTCAACTGTGCAAAGCTCAGATCCCTCCTGCGTCGGGATGACAAGCACACATGGTTTATAGGGCTCCAGAAATCAAGTTTTAATTAATCACTTACTGCCTCTCTACTTTGTTTTGGATTTTGGGAAGGGTTTTGAGGTAGGCATAAATGGCTTTAGCCTCGTTATCCGTCAGGTAAGTGTAGGGCATCATGGGTTCGCGGAGGGCCTGCCCATGTGGCGTACGGCCATATTTTACGGCCTGCACAAACTGGTCTTCTGTCCAGTTGCCAATGCCGGTTTGTTCGTCCATGGTAATGTTGCGGGTATAAATGGCCTGCCCCTGTGCGTTCAGCATTTTGTTGCCGCCGCCAAAATATCCGGCCGATTTCTCGGGCTCTTCGTAATTGTTTTTGGCAAAATCCTGCGAGTGGCAGCTAAAGCATTCCAACTGGTCTACCGCCATGTAGCGGCCCCAGGCCACGGCATTGGTAGTGTCGGGCTGGGCAATGGGGCTTGCAGGCACGGTGCCGGGCTTCATGGCTTTGATGGTGGACAGAAACTTGGCCAGCAGGGAATACTTTGTATCGGGGTGCCGGGTATCGTCTGCTTTCACCCAGGGGTCATCCGACCGCAGAAAGGCAACAATGGATTGCAGGTCCTCGTCGGAGGCATGGCTCAATTTGGCCATGATGGGCAAAAAGGTGCCATCGGGTTTGATGCCGGTGCGCAGCAGGTAAATCAGTTCGCCGTCGGTCCATTTGCCAATGCCATGCTCTCCGTCCTTTGTAATATTCTTTGAATAAATGGTTCCAAACTGGGGCACGTCGCTCATTAGCCGGCCCGTAAGGCGGTTGGTGTTGGGATCGAGGTGGCAGCCGTTGCACAGCATGGCCGACAGCTTATGCCCCTGGGCAATCCTTTCGGGGGTGGCCACAACTTTTGTGGCGGTTATTTTGGGTTCATAACTGGGAATGCCGCGGATGGCGATAAAGGCTACAAAAGCACCTACCAGCACCACGATGATGGCGAGCAGGTACAGGCTGTACCTGAGGATTTTTTTCATATGCAGTTAAATTTTCATGACAAAATAGAAAAGCTTGCGGTAAAAGGAAAGCGCCCGCCTGAAATACTATATGACTGGTGGATACGGTTGGAGTGGTGGTAAAATAGGGGTGCACAAACCTTTTTGGGTCCCGGCCAAAATGCTGTAGGTTTGCACCCCGTAAACAGGTTAGGAATATCGAAGTAAGCAGCACTAAGTGCACCGCATCATACGGGCAGGGGTTCCACCGGTATCACCGGTATTCTATTTCTGGTTCAACGGCTCTGGCCTGCGGCTCCTTTTTCTACTCACTTTGCCTTTAAGGCTTGGTATTCCGCATCGCTAACTTCTAACTTCGTACACATTAATTTATGTCCTTAATTGTTGTGGGCACCATGGCGTTCGATGCCATTGAAACCCCTTTTGGCAAAAGCGACCGCGTTATTGGAGGCTCGGCCACTTATGTGGCGTATGCCGCCGCAAACTTTTTGCAGCCCGTGCAGCAGGTATCTATTGTAGGTAACGATTTTCCGCAGGAAGAAATGGCCGAATTAAGGCGCCGCGGCGTGGAGCTGGATGGCGTGGAAGTGGTGCCCGACAAGCCCTCGTTTTTCTGGAGCGGCCGCTACCACATGGACATGAACACCCGCGATACACTGGTGACCGACCTGAACGTGCTGGCCGATTTTGACCCCAAGATTCCCGAAAGCTACCAGGGCGCCGAGTTTTTAATGCTGGGCAACCTGATGCCGAGCCTGCAGAAAAAAGTAATTGAGCAACTGCATGAACGGCCCCGGCTGATTGTAATGGACACCATGAATTTTTGGATGGAAATAGCACTCGACGATCTTAAAGAAGTGCTGACCATGGTGGATGTGCTGTTGGTAAACGACAGCGAAGCCCGCCAGCTTACCAACGAGTTTTCGTTGGTAAAGGCCGCCAAAAAAATCCTGACCATGGGTCCCAAATACCTCATCATCAAAAAAGGCGAGCATGGTGCGCTGCTGTTTCACGAAGACAGCGTGTTTTTTGCCCCTGCCCTGCCGCTCGAAGATGTGTTTGACCCCACCGGTGCCGGCGACACATTTGCCGGAGGCTTTATTGGCCATATTGCCCGCACCAAAGACATTTCGTATGAAAATATGAAGACCGCCATTATTGTGGGCTCTGCCATGGCTTCTTTTTGCGTGGAAAAATTTGGTCCCGAACGGCTGAAAGAAATTACCCGCTCCGATATTGACCGCCGCCTGCAGCAGTTTCAGGAGCTGGTGAACTTTGATATTGAGTTGGTGTAGAATGGAAAAGATAGCTGTTTTCGGCTTTTAAATATTCAACAAGAAAGGCGCTCCGCAAGGAGCGCCTTTCTGTTTTATAAAGTAACAGGTTGTGTTTTTGAACAACCAAAGAGTAATCATTTGCTGAATAATGATAAAGTGCCTCTTACCACTGTAGGTACAAAAGCTACATCTGGGTTTTTTCCCGAAAACATAGCGTAATTGATTTCGGGCATGGGGCCCCTTTTGCAGGAGCAAAAAAGTAAAAGCATAATTAAAGATGATGGACACTTTGAAGATCTTTGTTAGATCGCTAAATAGCACAACACGTTATACAAGTATTTCTGATGCCTTCCCAACCCGAAATGACTTCGCTGGTAACCAGCCCGTGGCGCGGTCGGTTGTACATGCTGATCAGGCGTTGCAAACAGACATTGCTGAATATTAATAAACATAGCCCCTATAAAAGTGTAGCATTAAGCTGCCTGCGTTTTGCATAGTCATTCCTGTTCACCGGCCCATAAAAGGCATTCGTCGAAAAGGGGTATATAATGGTGGGTAAAAGCGGCTGCCCAACCTGATAAATGCATTAGCTTTCCCCCGATTTCCGTATTTACTGGTCATACCCACAGTCCGTAATCCCTTGAAAACCCAAAGCTACATCCGCTTATTATTTGTCGTGCTGCTTATTGCAGCAGCCTCCGTTGTGGCCACTCTTTTTCAAAACGCCCAACGCACCAATGCTACCTTCAACCTGGTCAATCACACCCATGAAGTAATAGGGGCAATCAACGATCTCAATGCAACCGTGCTTTCGTTGGAAACTGGCGTTCGCGGTTTCGTGATCTCCGGCAACAACACCTTTATCAAAGATTTTGCCGCCATCAACCGGTCGCTGCAGCAACAGTCGGTACTGTTGCACCAGCTTACCAAAGACAACCCGGCACAACAGGAACACTTCCACCAACTGCAGCAACACATTGAAGCAAAAGTGTTGTTCCAGCAAAAGATTTTAACCGCCTACAATCAATCGCCGCAAGATGCACTGCACCTCATTGCCAGCCTGCAGGGAAAGACCCTTTCCGACTCGGTGCGAACCCTGCTCCGGTATATGGAGCGGCACGAGCAGCAACTGTTGCAACAACGCATCAGCGACAACCGCGAAACCACGCACAACCGTTTTGTTTTTTCGGTATTCGTCATTGCAGTTTCGCTGGTAGCGGTTTTTATTGCTTTGCAAAAAATTGCCCGGGCCAACAGGTTGCGGGCAGCAGCCGAACAAAAAGCGCGGGAAAACGAAGTGCGCTACCACAGCATGGTGGAAAATTCGGCGGTAGTAATGTACCGGGCCCACCTCGACGGGCAGATTGATTATGTAAGCCGTAAATGCACCCAACTGACGGGGTATGAGGCTGAGGAACTCAAAAGCAAGCCCATTACTTTTTTGATACAAGAAGATTGGCAGCAAAGAGTTGCGCAATGGTATGGAGAGCAAATTGAAAACAAAGTGCACGAAACACTTTATGCATTTCCTATCCGCACAAAGTCGGGTGCCACAAAATGGGTGGAGCAAAGCATGGTGTTGCTGCTGGATGAACAGGGCAGGCCCAACAGTTTTCAAAGCGTGGTAAAAGAAATCACCGAAAAATGGCTGGCCGAGGAAGCATTGAAAAGTGCAGCACAGGAAATTGAAGCCAAAAAAGAAGAATACCAGTTCCGGATGCAATCCATTTTGGATAACATTCCCATGATCGTGTATATAAAAGACCTGGAAGGCCGCTACCTGATGGCCAACCGCAGGTTTCGCGAAACATTTTTGCTGACAGACGAACAGATCCTGGGTAAAGAAAATCATGAAGTATTTGCCGACGATGACCTGGCCCGGGTGCTTGCCGCGGTAGACATGCAGGTAAAAAACAAACTCCAGCCCATCGAGTTTGAAGACCTGATCAACACCAGTGAAGGCGACCGGCATATGCTGGTGACCAAATTTCCGCTGCTGGATAAGAACAATAAAATATTTGCCGTGTGCGGCGTTGACAAAGACATTACCGAAATGGTGGCCAGCCGGCAGCAGCTGATAGATGCACGCCTGCGGGCGGAAAGGGCAGAACGCCTGCAGGAAGAGTTTCTGGCCAATATGAGCCACGAGATCCGCACCCCCATGAACGGCATTATTGGCATGACCAACCTGCTGGATGAATCCGCCCTGTCGGAGGACCAGAAAGAGTTTGTACAACTGATCAAATATTCCTCCAACACGCTGCTTGCCCTCATCAACGATATCCTTGATTTATCCAAAATAAAAGCAGGCCGCATGTCGGTGGAGGAAATTCCGTTCAGTGTTCGAGAAGTGGTGGAAGAAGTAGCTGCCACTTTTCGCGTCCAGGCGGCCACCAACAATGTGGCAGTTGTTACCACTATAAACGGCAGCCTGCCACAGATGCTGCAAGGCGACCGGCACAAACTGGTGCAGGTGCTCAATAATTTATTGGGCAATGCCGTAAAGTTCACAGCGCAGGGGCGCATATCCGTCTCTGTTAGTATCCTTCACCAGGACGATGCAAACATGTGTCTTGGCTTTCGTGTGGCCGATACCGGCATGGGCATTGCCCCCGAGTTCCGTGATTATATTTTTGAAAGCTTTGCACAAACCGGCAACGATACTTTACGCCTCTTTGGCGGCACCGGCTTGGGGCTCACCATTACCAAGCGACTGGTAGAGCTGCAGGGTGGCAGCATTGGCGTGGAAAGCCGAACGGGTGAAGGCTCAGTATTTTATTTCGATATTCCTTACAAGTATGCGGCTATGCCCGAAGTGCAGCAACAACTGGCAAGTGCAGCCAACACTGCCGACAAAAGCATGCTGGCAGGTAAAAAAATACTGCTGGTGGAAGATAACCTGATCAACCAAAAGGTTACGTTGCTGCTGCTGCAGAAAGTGGGTTTGATCGTTACCATTGCAGGCAACGGTAAAGAAGCAGTAGAGCGGCTTGAAGCAGGCGAAAGGTTTGACCTGGTCATCATGGACCTGCAAATGCCTGAGATGAACGGGCTGCAGGCGACTGCTTATATCCGCAATAAATTAAAGCTGCAACTGCCCATCATTGCCATGACGGCCAGCGCCCTACGCAATGAGCGGGAACGTTGTTTTGAAATGGGCATGAACGAATACCTCACCAAACCTTTTGTACCTGCCGAACTCTTTAGGCAACTGTGCCGCTTTTTAGATTGCGGCCAGACATTGCAACTGGAGCCGGCACAGAAAAACGAAATACAACCTAACGAATTGTACAACCTGGCATACCTGCACGAACTGGAAGATGACGGCTACCTGGCCGAAACACTAACCTTGTTTTTAGAAACCACACCAGGCCAGCTGGAAGAGCTGCGACAGTCCGTGTTGCACGAGCAGTGGAGTGAGGTGCATGCACGGGCACACAAATTAAAAAGCAGCTTTGGCATGTTGCAAATAGCCAGCATGCTGGAGTTGGCAGCAGCTATTGAAGCCGGTGCAAAAAACAGGAAGGAACTAGAAACTATGACAAACAAAACTACCCGCCTGCAGCAACAGTACGAACTGATACAACCCATGCTGGAGGCCGAACGGCAAAAAGTGTCATATGCCCATTAAATCAGATCTGGATACCCTATAAAAAAACATCATGAAAATACTTGTTGCAGAAGACGAACCCATTATGCTCAAAACCATTGAGCTGCGGCTGAAAAAAGACGGGCACGAAGTGATGGCCACCGACAATGGCCGCAAAGCACTCGAATATTTTGAAGCCTACCAACCCGACCTGATCATCACCGACATCATGATGCCGTACACATCGGGGCTGGAGATTGTAGGTAAGGTACGCCAAAGCAAAAAATACACCCCCGTTATTGTGTTGTCTTCCATGGGCCAGGAAAATGTGGTGCTTGAAGCATTCAACCTGGGCGCCGATGATTATATCACCAAACCTTTTAGTCCCAACGAACTGTCCATCCGGGTAAAACGGCTGGGGCAGCGCATGTAAGCCGGCATGAATTTCTGGATGCACATACAAGCTTGGAGCCACTTAGGTAAAGCAGCATTATTGAAAATAAACCTGCCGGTGCGTTACCTGCTGGATACCTCTTTTCTACTAGTGGCCTGCATGATTGGCATGCTGCTGTACATGCTTTTTTACCTATGGCAGTACATGGTTAGGGGTAAAAAAATACGGCACCTGAAAGAGCAGGCCCGAGGCTTTATCAGTGAAGTGGTTATTGCGGAAAACACCGGCGAGTTGCCGCAAATTCTTGAGGGCCATCATGCCATAAAAAAAATATTGCACGGCCGCCTGGGCCGTAAAATATTTGTAGCAGAATTGCTGAAGATCCGCAAATGCGTTTCGGGACAGGCAGTAGTCAATATTCAGTGGCTGTACCAAACGCTGCAGTTGCAACAAGACTCCCTGAAACGATTGACAGCAACAAAATGGCACCTGAAGGCTGCGGCCATCCAGGAGCTGGCACAAATGGGGGGCAAAGAATGCATTACCCGCATTTACCGGCTTACCAACCACAAAAATATTTATGTGCGTACCGAAGCCCAGTTGGCACTGGTAAACATGACCGGCTTTCAGGGGCTGCGCTTCCTGAATGTAGTGGCCCAGCCACTTACGCAATGGCAGCAGGTGTGTCTGATGCAGCAACTTTCGATGCAGGCCGATATTGCACCAGGGCAGGTAGCAGGCTGGCTTCAATCAACCAATGATTCTGTAATAGAGCTGGCGCTGAAAATAGTGGGTGCTTTTAAAATGTATGCCTTGCTGGATAAAGTAAACATTTGCCTGCAACACCAAAACCAAACCGTACGGCTGGAGGCCATGCATACACTCAGCGAACTGGATGAGGAAGCCGCAGGTGGCCCGCTGCAAAAGGAGAACAGTGCAACATTTGCTATGCATCCATTAAAAGAAAAGGCATGAATTACACTGCTTTGATCCTTGATTTTTTTACCTACGGCTTTATGTTCTATTCTATACTGATCATAGGCTTTTATATATTTATTGCAGTATATTCCATTGGTGAAACAAGACAGTACAGATACCGCAGCAGTTTCACCGATTACAACCAGCTGGCTGCGTCCGATTATGCACCTTCCATCTCCATCATTGCGCCGGCGTATAATGAAGCAGCCACTATTATAGAAAATGTCCGTTCGCTGCTTAGCATTCATTACAACAATTTTGAAGTGATTATTGTAAACGACGGCAGCAAGGACAACTCGCTGCAACAACTGATTGCAGCCTACGACCTGGAAGAAGTGGACTACACTTTTGAACAGCATATTACCACCAAAGAAGTAAGGGGCATATACCAAAGCAGCAACCCGGTATTTCGCAAACTGGTGGTGGTAGACAAAGCCAACGGCGGCAAGGCCGATGCCCTGAATGTAGGCACCAACGTGGCACGCAACCAGTACATCGTTTGTATAGACGTGGATTGCATTCTGGAGCAGGATGCGATGCTGAAACTGATCAAGCCATTTATGGACCACAGCAGCGGTCGTGTGATTGCTACCGGCGGTGTGGTACGCATTGCCAATTCCTGCGAAGTACGCGACGGCAAGATTGTGCAGGTGCACCTGCCGAAGGAGTTTTTGCCCCGGGTGCAAACGCTGGAATACATCCGTGCCTTTTTATTGGGCCGCATGGCCTGGAGCCGCATGAACGGGCTGCTGCTGATATCAGGTGCCTTTGGTGCGTTCGATCGCGAAATTGTGATTGCATCGGGCGGATACGATCACAATACTGTTGGCGAAGACATGGAACTGGTAGTGCGCATGCGCCGCTATATGGAAGAACGGGCCCTGCCCTATAAAGTGGCTTACATTCCCGACCCACTCTGCTGGACCGAAGCACCAGCTTCGTTTAAGATACTGGGCCGCCAGCGCAACCGCTGGACCCGCGGCACCATTGAAACATTGAAGCTGCACCGCAAAATGTTTTTCAACCCGCGCTATGGTGTGTTGGGAATGCTCAGTTATCCCTATTGGTTTTTCTTTGAACTGCTGGCACCTATTGTGGAGGCCGCAGGGCTGATGTTTTTTATCATCTGCATTGTTTTGGGTGCTACCAACTGGAGCTTTTTTGCAGCCCTTTTTTTGCTGGTATACAGCTTTTCGGTGCTGTACTCCGTGTTTGCCATTTTAATGGAAGTAATGACCTACAACCAGTACAAAAAGCGATCGGAAATATTGCGGTTGTTTGTTACCGCCATGGTGGAGCCCTTTATTTTTCATCCCTTTGTGGTGTGGGCGGCTATCATGGGCAACATTGACCTGCTGCGCAAAAAGAACGCCTGGGGCGAAATGAGCCGGCAGGGATTTGCCAGTAAACCGGCGGTGGCTGCAGGTGCAAAGGGATAGACGTTGTTGCCTTTAAAAACAAGCTTTAAAGCATGATCCGACAAGCAATTATTGGGCGGACGTTGAAAGCAATTAATCAGTTGCCCAAAGGTGAATCCCAACAAAAGGGGAAGAGATTTACCGCAAAACTTAAACTGATTTAATTACCCTGACATCTGGGATATTTAGAAAAAGCAACACTTCAAAAATGGGAATAGGCAGACAGGAATTTTTAAGATTGTCGGGGTTGGCATTGGCAGGTTTAGCCGTTACCCCATTAAAAGCAGTAGCCATTAATGACGATGCTTATGTAAACAAAAAGCTAGGCATCTTATTCTATAAGCCACAGGATTGGGGTTTTATTTCAGTCAAAGATTTTGGAAAGTTGAAATCGGAACAAATTATTGGAACGGGATTAGATCAAACAGCAGATGAAATTTGGGAAGATTTAGGTGACCCAATTTGTGTTGCAACTAAATACTACAAAGACCTAACCGAAAACAAAGACCTTTTCTCACCAACGATAACTTTCAACGTTACACCAAAAGAAGAACTTGAAGAATTAGGATATGAAACATTTGAAGAACTTATCGGGATGTCAGAGTATGGAGTTTCGAGGATTCTGAAAAAATTTAAGGTGACAAAACGTTATGACCCATATTTGATTAGCGGTTGTAAATTCTACGAATTTGACGCCGAATACTTGTTTGAGCACATAAACTTCAAAAAGCCATTTAAAGTTGAACTTAAAGTTCTAAAAGCAGAGCATAACGGATATTATTACGACTTCAATTGCCATCAGTCGAAAGCGCAAAACCAACTTGCAGACAAAGAGTTTGACTATTTTAAAAAGTCAATAAAACTTATATAAATTCTCATTGCAGCAGTTTTCTGCAATGTTGGTTTAGCTTCCGCATTTCCTTAAAACCGGTAACCAACCCGCAACCCGCCCAAGAACTGGTTGCCTTTTCTGCCACCGCCAATTTCATCTCGCGACCAGCCCACTTGTGCTGCCATTGCATAACGCTTCGATAATGATAACTGAACACCAGTAGTAACACGTTTGGAAGAAAGCACCCCTCCTTTTTCTATCAACACATTGCGGCTTTCGTCGGGTGAAATACCGGAGCCCAATTGCAGCCATACAAAGTCCCGTTCGTTTTTCAGGTAATGCCTGGCGGTAAAGAACACTGCATGATTGCTGCCCGGTGCCCTGCTTCCGATAAAGGACCGGACATTGAGCAGCCAGTTGCCCGCATACTTGCTGATGCCGGCCGTGCCCATCCACACATGCTGGTTAAAATACAGGTGCCGCAAACCGCCTTCGGCTTCCCAGCCTTTGGGCAACACAAAAAACAAGGTGCCGCCGCTGCGCCATTTTGGAAAAACAGGCAGTGATGGCGAAAAACCTGCACCCAGGTAGGCGTATATTTTTGAGGTCAACTTTGGATATGTTTCAGCTTCAGCCTGCCAACCGGTTTGCCCCAAGCGGCTGGCGTAATTAAAGCGGCCCAGGTAAGTACTTTTTTGGGCAGCCCGTTTGTATTCAACACTGCCTATTTGCCAATCCTTGTCAAACTGTTTATCGAAATGGTAATGTTCATAACCAATCGTAATAGACTGGTGCAGGGAGTCCTTAGTTTGGGCATACGTGGCGGTGCAAAACAGCATCCCGGTTATCAGCGAGTAAATGCGCAGGTTTTTCATAAAGTTGGATCAACAGCATGCCATAGTATTACTATGTTGCCGCCCATGGCTGTTTGTTCTTTTGGCTACCGCCAAAAATGTGCAATAATTCAATATTGCAAACGCAAAAAAGCCGGGCAGTGCATAATGCTGGATAAAACCGATCTAATTCGTGTTGAATGAAAAAAACTCAACGCCTCCTGGCCAGCACCACCGATTTCTTCCATTGTTGCTTTTTTCCCTGCAGGTTAAACACTTCCAACAGCAGGATATAATTGCCGGTAGGCAGTGCACCGTTTGCATCACCCAAACCGTTCCAACGCCAAAACCCATTTTGGGACACCGTTTCATTTTGTACCAGGTGGCGCACAAGCCTGCCACCGGCACTAAATATGCGCAGGTTGGCTACATAGTTAGGCGCATCCAACTGGTAGGAAATTGTACAAACATCATCAAAGCCATCGCCATCCGGTGAAACCACCTGTGGCACAATGTTCCATGCCATTGCTATTGTTGCGGCAGAATGAAGTTGTGAATTTTGGTAAGTAGGCGTGCCAAAACCCGCTGATGCCGCGGCCGAGGTCCAGTTGCTGCTTTGTTGCGTTGGCCCGGCAGGATCAATGCGCTCCAGGGCTACCCCTTCTTTATTGGTAATAAGTGCAAAATGCCAGTTGTGGTGATAAGCCAATGCATCCAGCACCTGCCCCTGCCCGTTCAACAGGCTCAATGTGCCTTTATCGTCGGGTAATGATGGCAGCGAGGTTACCTCCAACAGCAAGTCCTCATTTTTTACCAGGTACTGGCGCAGTACCGCTTCCCGGTCTTCGGTAACCACGGCAAACTGGCCAGGAAAAAGATAAGCCGGTTCCGTAGTAATCCCGTTTTGACCTGCACCGGCAATTGCAGGTGCTGCATTACTGACCAGGGAAAATTTGTTGAGGTCAATGATTCTTTTGCTCTTGTTGAACAACTCCACGTAATCGCTGCCATCCTTTTTGGGGTTAAATAAAATTTCGTTGATCACCACATCTCCGGCTGCTGCAATTTGGGGTAAACCTGCGGGCACGTTGTTGCGGCTGCCGATGGCGTTGCCGGCACAATCAGCAACCCCGCCAACTTTAAGCGTGTACACCAGGCCCGGCACTAAAGGTTGTTGCAGGGTAAGAAGTACTTCCATGTATAAAGGAGGCTGCGGCGCGGCCGCAATAATGGCAAGTTGCGGTTGCGATTGGTAATTACTGAGCAGGGCTGCAGCACTACTATCCATAGGCTCATTAAACCGGAGCACCAGGTGCAGGTTGTCGGGTGTGGTTGCTGCCAGCAAAACGGGTGGCGATCCATCTCCGTTGGCCGTAGCTACCGAGTTGGGCCTGCCCGGTGTACCGCCCGCTGGGTGCTGCGCCGCTTGCCAATTGGCAGCACCACCACAGGGGTTGGCTGCGTCGATCATTTCCAGGCTCCATCCGCCCGTTGCTTTTTCCGCCGTGCCGTACCATTTGCCCGTGTAGGCTACAGCATGCACCTGGGCACCGGCACCATTGAGCAGGCGCAGCGTAGTGCCCCCATTGGGCAAGGCAGGAAAAGAAGGAACACTTATCGTATTTTTTCCGAACAGTGCAGTGTTGGTTCGGGAGGTAACTACCACCAGGCTATCGGGCGGCAACAGGTAAGCGGGAAAAGCACCAGTGGTTGCATTACCTGCTTGGAGGCGCCAGCCCTGCAAATTGATGGCGGAAGCGCTTCGGTTGCGCAGCTCTATAAATTCTGCATCGGGCAAACCCACCGGGGGTTGCGGATCGGCCATGATTTCGTGGATTATCACGGCGTAATGCTGGGCATTTACCGGCAGGTAAAACAGGAACAGCATCAGGGGCAGGCAAACTTTTGCAGCAGTCATGTTTTGGTTTTGGCAGGTGCCGAAATTTGTTCCTTTTTCCCCACCCAACAAAATGTCACGGGCTTTCGGCGTTGCCCCCAATAAGATACTGCCCACTGATGAAAATTGCAAAGCGAGACCTGTATTGACCCGGTTTTATTTAGTTTATGCACCAAATAAAAGTCCGAACTGAACATTTATCTAATAATTGGTCGGACGCTGCCGCTTTTTTGCGCTGCTGCATTTTTTATGATACATTCGCATCCGCAATGATGATGATAAAACACACCAAACGCACTAAGAAACATTTTTCCACTGGGGAAGGTGCCTGACGTTGCATGGTGTCAACATAATATCAAGCCTTCCCCAACCGGGAAGGCTTTTTTATTGTCAAACTAAAACAAGAATAACAAACAAATGAAAATTGCTGTTGTAGGCGCAACCGGCCTGGTGGGCACCAAAATGCTGCAGGTATTGGAAGAGCGCAATTTTCCGGTAACAGAACTGTTGCCGGTAGCTTCGGAAAGATCGGTAGGCAAAGAAGTAGTGTTCAAAGGCAAGCCCTACAAGGTAGTGAGCATGCAGGACGCCATTGCTGCCAAGCCCCAACTGGCCCTGTTTTCGGCTGGTGGCGGCACCTCGCTGGAGTGGGCACCCAGGTTTGCCGAAGCGGGCATCACCGTTGTTGATAATTCATCGGCCTGGCGTATGGACCCCGCCAAACCGCTGGTGGTACCCGAGGTAAATGCCGATGCGCTGACCGCCACTGATAAGATCATCGCCAACCCCAACTGTTCTACTATTCAGATGGTGGTGGCCCTGAACCCGCTGCACAAAAAATACGGCATCAAACGCATTGTAGTATCTACCTACCAAAGTGTAACCGGCACCGGTAAAAAAGCGGTGGACCAACTGATGGGCGAACGGGCAAAAGCCGCAGGCAACGCATCGGAAGAATACCCAATGGCGTATAAATATCCCATCGACCTGAACGTGATTCCGCAGATCGACGTGTTTCTCGACAACGGTTACACCAAAGAGGAAATGAAGATGGTGAATGAAACCAAAAAGATCATGCGGGACGACTCCATCCGCGTTACTTCCACTACGGTGCGCATCCCGGTAATGGGCGGCCACAGCGAAGCCATCAATATTGAGTTTGAAAAGGATTTTGACCTGGATGAAGTAAAAGAATTATTGCGCACTGCACCCGGCGTAACGCTGGTTGATGACCCCGCAAACGGCGGCTATCCCATGCCAATGGATGCGCATGAAAAAGACGATGTGTTTGTGGGCCGCATCCGCCGCGACGAAAGCCAGCCCAACACGCTGAACCTGTGGTGTGTAAGCGACAACCTGCGCAAGGGCGCCGCTACCAATGCCGTGCAGATTGCTGAGTATTTGGCGGAGCAGGGATTGCTGTAGGAGTTTATAGTTGACAGTTGGTAGTTGATAGTTAGTAGTTAGTAGTTGATGATGATAATAGTTTGTTTTTGTAAACAAAAGACCGGCAGTAATATGCCGGTCTTTTTTTGTGTGCTGCGGTTTGGATTTGCTGTTTTATCAGTGGCTGGAGATTGCTTCGGCGCACAGGTTGTTTTATATAAAAATGATTTTGCTGCGCCTTGCAATGACGGTGGTGTTTGATGGAGCGCTGCTCACTATCAACTATCATCTACCAACTATCAACTGTCAACTACCAACTGTCATCCATCATCCACCATCCATCATCTCACTTCATACATCACACTCAGCGCTATGGCTTCATTAGTTTCCAGGTCGCTGGCTACAGAGCGCAGCTTGGCGCGGATGGCATCCAGCGAGTGTTTGCCCAGCGGCAGGCGCAGGGTTTTACTGTCGCCGTCCACAAAATCAATGATCGCTGCGGCGCCTTTTTCGGGATCGCCTTCCTGCTTGCCGTCGATGCGCGAAATATAGTGGTACATCTGTGCTACCGGTGTTTGTTTGTATGCGTCCATGCGCTGCTGCGCCAGTTTTACCGAACCACCTGCAAACTGGGTACGGAATGGGCCGGGCTGCACAATGGTGACCTGGATGCCGAATGCACCTACTTCCTGCGCCAGGGCTTCGGCAAAACCCTCCAGGGCAAACTTGCTGCTGTTGTACACGCCAAAACCACCCGTTGCTTTAAAGCCTGCCGCCGAAGAAATAAATAATATTTGCCCGCTGCCTTGCTGCCGCATGCGGGGCAGCACTTGCTTGGTAAGGGCTGCAGCGCCAAAAAAATTGGTTTCAAACTGGTGCCTTATTTCTTCCATGCTAAACTCCTCAATGGCACCGATGGTACCGTATCCGGCATTGTTTACCAGCACATCGATACGGCCAAAATGTGCAATGGCTTGTTGCACACCTTCAGTGATCTGGCTTTCGTTGGTAACATCTACCACAAGGCCCAAGCCCGTAGCCCCATGCTGCGCCGTAAAAGCAGCAGCCTGTTCCCTTTTACGGAATGTAGCCACCACCTGGTGACCGCGTTGTATTGCCGCATCAGCCAGTGCCGCACCAAACCCGCTGCTGGCACCAGTGATCAACCAAACTTTGCTCATGATGACTTAATTGTGTTTAAAAGATTTGTGGATGGTGAAGGGGCAATGGTGAATAAAGGCCGTAAAACGGCATACGCGAACAATACATTCAATTGATCCATCTTTCAGGCACTGAATAAGAAGGTCCATGAACCGTATGGTTCCTAGACTTTGTGGTTCAATAACTGCTTAATTCACCATTGCCCATTCTCCATTTACGCCTCTACCGTTCGGTTAAGGAAACAAATAAGCGGGTGCAAGGTTTTAAATGCCGCAACAGTTTTTTTGTGCAGGGCAGCAGAGGTGAGCTCGGCATCCGAAACAGGCGTTTCGGCAATAAAGCTTTTGAACTTTAAATAATTAATGGCGGGATGGTCCTTTTCATACCCTTTTGGCGTAGTTACCAACTCGGTTTCGGGGCTGCGCCACAGGTCGCCAAAGGTTTGTTTGAAACCAGATGCTTCTACCAGGCTTTTAAACTCGTCCCAGCAATAATCAATTTCCTGCCGCACCGCTTTTAGCTGGGCTGCTTCGGGCATCCAAAGGCCGCCGCCCACAAAGCTTTTGCCCCCTTCCAGGTGAAAATAATACCCGGCAAAAGGCGACTTTTTTCCGCCTCTTTTTATAGAAGCGCCCATATTGGACTTATACGGCCTTTTGTCCTTTGAAAAACGCACATCGCGGTTGATGCGAAACAGGCAATCTCTTGCCGATATGCCAGCAATGGTAGTGTCGGTGCGCTGCAGGTCGTCGATGACGAGTTGTATAAAATTTTGAAAGTCGATGCGGGCAGCTTCGTATGCAACGCGGTTGCTGTCGAACCAGGGCTTATTATTATTCTGTTCCAGGCTGGAAAGAAAACGCAGGGTTTGGGGCTCAAGCATGGGGCAAATTTAGTTGGTAGTTGGTAGTTGGTAGTTGGTAGTTGGTAGTTGGTAGTTGGTAGTTGCAAAAGAAAAAAGCATGCGCTTATTGCATGCTTTGAAAATTATTTAGGCTGGCGAAGCAATTCTATCAACTGTCAACTACCAACTACTCCCTCCCTACACGCTTCCCCAATTCTCGCCGCTTTTGATGCGGTAAAGCGTCATTTCACTCACCGCGTATTTGTCGGCAAGTTGTTTGATGGTAAGCTTGCGCCGTTCACTGTTGAGGATGTCTTTTATTTTACGTACCTGCGCAGCCGTTAGCTTCAGGCCCACGGTGCGGTTGGCCTGCCGCTCCTTGTAGGCAATTTTAGCAGGGCTTTTTTGCTGGTGCGCTATCATTTCTTCCAGCGTGGCCCACTTCAGGTTCTTAATGCTGTTGTCCAGCTTATCATGATTTTTATGGATCACGTATTTATGCTTCGGCGATGTTTTGGGTAAGAACAGCTTGGCCAGTTCGCGATGAATGTACAAAGTGCCCTTATTGTCGGGGCGGTGCAGGTTTAATGTTCTATAACCGGTGGTGATAGAACCGTTGAGCAGCTTGCCATCTTCCAGCACATCATCTTTAAAACTGGCGATCCGGCCATGCGAGGATACTGCATACCGGTTGCGCAAAGCACTGCTGCCACTAAATTTCATCGTTTTCCAAACCTCACCCGGTAGTTTTTTGATCATGATGTTCACAATTTATTGGTGAACTAAAAATGCGGTGCAGGCATTGTGCCCAAACCAACACCATTGTAGTATAAATTTCGTGCCGGTACGCCGCTGCAACCGGTGTTTCTTTCCTATTTAAAATAATAAAAATAAGGGGTGGACACAACTTCGCTTAAGGATAATGTTAAGCAAACGGCTACTACACACTGAAGGGCCGAAAAACAACCCAACAGTATGCAGTAGCCGCAATTTTTTACTCCAATAAAACGGGCTTTAAAAAAGCTACTGATTTTTTTCGAAATTCTTTTTGGCTTCCGCCGCTTTTTTAAAATCGAGGATCACACCATTGATGCAATAACGCAGGCCGGTAGGGGGCGGACCATCGTCGAACACATGGCCAAGATGGGCCTTGCACCGGCCGCACTGCACTTCGGTGCGGGTCATGCCATGCGAATTGTCGGGGGTGTAAATAATATTGCCCTTGCCGATGGGCTCGTAAAATGAAGGCCAGCCGCAGCCGCTGTCGAACTTGGTATCGCTTTTAAACAGCGGGTTGCCACAGGCCGCACAATAGTAGGTGCCTACTTCCTTGAAGTTTTCAAACTTCGAGGTCCAGGGCCTTTCGGTGCCTTTTTGCCGCGCTATCTGGTACATTTCCTGGGGCAGTATCTTGCGCCATTCGTCGTTGCTCAACTCTACTTTCGAAGAGTCGGTATTGGAATACACCGGGTTGTTGGAAGGTTGTGAACTCATGGTTTTTTGTTTTGTTGACTGGGCCTGTGTGCAGCTTTGCAGCGCCAGTGCCAGTATGCAAAGTAGTAGCAACTGTTTCATAATGGAAGGTTGTAGCAAATGTACGGAGGCGGCAAAAGTTTGGTTTGTTAAAGAACGGGGATTATTGCACCAGTGCCGCCTTTACGGCTGGCCGCGTCCTATTCCGGCTGCTGCAATCCTTTCAATAAACAAGCCACAGCGTTGATGATTTTTCAATAAAAAGGGCTGCTCATTGTCCAATTCTTAAAGGACTGTGCTAAATCCTGCTCTAATTTCTCTGGCCGGTTCCCTATCTTTGTGCTCCAAGCATTTATAGCGCTTATGTTTAATTTGATACTGTTCGGACCTCCCGGCAGCGGCAAAGGCACCCAATCGGAAAGAGTTGTAGAAAAATTTGGATTGGTGCACCTCTCCACCGGCAACCTGTTGCGGGCCGAAATTGCGGCCAAGACCCCACTTGGCACCGAAGCCAAAAACTTTATCGACAAAGGACAACTGGTTCCCGACGAAGTAGTGATTGGCATGATCGACACCATGCTGGAGCAAAACGCCGGCGCCAAAGGTTTTTTATTCGATGGCTTTCCGCGTACCGAAGCGCAGGCACAGGCGCTGGACAAGCTGCTGGCGCTGCGCAAAACAAGCATCACCAAAGTAATTGCACTGGAAGTTTCGGAAGAAGAACTGGTGAGCCGCCTCATCAAGCGGGGCGAAACATCGGGCCGCACCGACGATACCGACGAGGCCATCATCCGGAAGCGCTTTGCTGTTTACCGAAATGAAACCGAACCGGTAGCAGAGCACTACAAAGCCCTGGGCCGCTTCGAGTCCATCAAAGGCGAAGGCTCCATCGACGATATCTTTAATGCCATTGCTACAGCTATCGAAAAAGAAGCAGCCTCGGCAGTGTAAGGTAAGTTGGAAGACCGGAGTCCGAAAAGTCGGAAGACGTTTACAAAATTTTATAGCGTCCTACAGGTTTTGAGCATTGTGCTTCAGAGCCTGTAGGACTTTTGTTTTTAGCAGTATCTTCAAAGGCTTATCTTTTTCGGACTTCGGACTTCGGACTTCGGACTTCGGACTTCGGACTTCGGACTTCGGACTTCGGACTTCGGACTTCGGACTTCGGACTTCGGACTACCACAAAACCACCCGCCATGAATCTTGCCCACAAAATCCTGTTTCTGCAACGGCAATTTATTCCCTTGCTGCGCAGCATACCGCACCACACGCCGCCCAATTGGGGCAAAATGAACCTGCAGCAAATGATCGAACATTTTGGTGATGCAGTGCGGATGTCATCGGGCAGGCTGCCGGCACCGCGGCTGTTTACTCCCGAAGCCGACCTGCCCAGGATGCAGGCATTTTTGGCAAGCGACAAACCTTTTCGCGAAAACATACCCAACCCGCTGATGCCCGAATCGCCGGCACCGCCGCGGTTCCAAAACATTGATGAAGCCATCGATAAACTGGAGGTACAATTGGAGCACTTTTTTGCCGTGTTTGCCGCCAACCCGCAACTCACCACGCTCAATCCATTTTTTGGCAACCTGGATTATGAAGGCAATGTGCACCTGTTGTACAAACATGCGGTACACCACCTGCGGCAGTTTGGAGTGGAGGTAAATGTGGAGGCCTGAGGTCTTTCCAACCCGTCATTGCGAGGCGCATGGGTTGCGCCGTACCAAAAAGGCACCTCCGCGCCGAAGCAATCTCCCTTTTTATCAGTGCCGGTTTAACAATACTTGATTCATTTCCTAACCAACATCCGGAGGTTGCTTCGGCGCATTGCATCTTTCATGTTGTATTGCTGCTGCGCCTCGCAATGACGGCCGCTCTTCCGAATCGGATCATTTAAGACAAACATTTTGTTTCCATACGAACAAGCCAAATTTTGCTGCGGGCCGTTTTCTGCAAATGGCCAGACCGGTGTAACTTTCCTCTCTTAACGATTGCAACATGACACCCTTGATTACCCCCACCCGCGTGGACAAAATAGCCAATTATGTTTGCGGCCGATGGCAAACGGGCACCGGCGATGGCGAACTCCTGCTCGATGCCGTTACTTCCGAACCGGTCGCCATAGCCTCCACCGAGGGTATCGACCTGGAAGCTGCCCTCCATTGGGGCCGCACCGTTGGCAATGCGGCTTTGCGCAAGCTTTCTTTTCACGAACGGGGCCGCATGCTTAAAGTACTGGCCTTGCACCTGCAAAGCAAAAAGGAGGTCTTTTACCAGCTATCTTACCATACCGGCGCCACCCGGGCCGATAGCTGGATCGACATTGAAGGCGGCATCGGCAACCTGTTTGCCAATGCATCCCTACGCCGTAAACTGCCCGACCTGCCCTATTGCACCGATGGCGACCCGATCCCTTTAGGAAAAGGCGGCACCTTTATGGCCCACCACCTGCTGGTGCCCCGCGAAGGGGTGGCCGTACACATCAATGCCTATAATTTCCCGGTGTGGGGCATGCTCGAAAAATGCGCCGTCAACTGGCTGGCAGGTATGCCGGCTGTGGTTAAACCGTCGCCCTATGGATCGTACCTGGCGCAGGCCGTGGCCAAAGAAATCATTGACAGCGGTATTTTGCCCGAAGGCGCCCTGCAGATCCTGTGCGGTGCCCCCGGTAACCTGCTTAACCATGTAACCGCCCAGGACGTGGTTACTTTTACCGGTTCGCACCAAACCGGCGTAGGGCTAAAAACACATCCGCGTATTGTGGAAGAAAGCGTGCCTTTTACCATGGAAGCCGATTCACTCAATGCTTTGGTTTTGGGTCAAAACGCTGTGCCCGGCACGCCGGAATGGGACCTTTTTATAAAAGAGGTACGCAGGGAAATAACCTCCAAAGCCGGGCAAAAGTGCACGGCGGTGCGCCGCATTTTTGTTCCTGGAAACCTGCTGGAAGCGGCATCTGAAGCATTGCGACAGGCCCTGGCCCAAACCACCATTGGCAACCCGCTGAACAAAGAAGTACGGATGGGCGCCCTGGCAGGCCTGGTACAAAGGGACCGGCTGCAACAAAATGTGCAGCAATTGCTGGCTTCTTCCGGAATCATTTATGGCTCGCTGGACAGCGTGGAACTGCTGGATGCCGATGCCGGGAAAGGGGCATTTGTTTCGCCGCTGCTGCTGCTAAACGAATGCCCCTTTGAAAGCAAAGCGGTGCATGAAGTGGAATGCTTTGGCCCTGTAAGTACCCTGATGCCTTATAAGGACCTGGATGAGGCCGTTGCCCTGAGTAAAATGGGAAAAGGCTCGCTGTGCTGCACTATTGTTTCCGCCAACAACCGCGAGGCCACCGATTTTGTAGTGGGCGCCGCTACGCATCATGGCCGCATCTTGGTGCTCAACCAGCATTGTGCAAAGGAGAGCACCGGCCACGGTTCGCCGCTGCCCCTGTTGGTACACGGCGGCCCGGGCAGGGCTGGCGGCGGTGAGGAAATGGGCGGCCTGCGGGGCGTAAAGCACTACCTGCAGCGGGTGGCGGTGCAGGGCTCGCCGGATATGCTGACGGCCATTACCGGCAGTTATCAAACCGGTGCCCGGGGTAATACCGGCGGGGCGCATCCGTTCCGGAAATATTTTGAAGAACTTTCGGTGGGTGACCAGTTGATCACGGAACAACGCACCATCACAGCAGAGGATATTGACCGATTTGCCGACCTGAGCGGCGATCATTTTTATGCCCACCAAAGGGACACCGATTTCAGCGGTACTATGTTTGAAGGCCAGGTGGCGCATGGATATTTTATCCTCAGCGCTGCAGCGGGTTTGTTTGTAGATGGGCCGGATATGGGCCCGGTGCTGCTCAACTATGGCATCGATGAATTGCGGTTTACCAAACCGGTTTACCCCGGCGCATCCATTTGGGTGCGGTTTACCTGCAAGGAAAAGCTGCCACAGGATAGCCGCGAGGAAGGCGAAATACCCCGCGGTATTGTAAAGTGGCTGGTGGAGGTGCTGGACGAAACCGGCGAACATGTGGCGGCAGGCACTATTCTTACTATGGTACGTAAGCACAGCTAGTCTATCTGCCTTCGCCATTGCGTGGTGCTACCTTTATTTTTAAAAAACAAGGATAACCGGCAACCTTGTGGTTCGCCTTATTGTTGCATATTTTGCCATTAATTGTATTTAAACGAAAACCCAGGCCCATATGATCCCCGATTTTGACAATGGATACGTAACCTCCGAAACCCACCAGGGCATTACCACCATTGAATTTTTTCACCCGCAAGGCAACTCGTTGCCCCGCCGCCTGCTCGACGGGCTGGCACATGAAATCCATGCCTGTGGCAGCGACCCCGCCACCAGGGTGATTGTGCTGCGTTCGGGTGGCGAAAAAGCATTTTGCGCCGGTGCCTCCTTCAGCGAGTTGTCGGCCATAACCGACGCACAAAAAGGGTTTCAGTTTTTTAGCGGTTTTGCACATGTCATCAATGCCATTCGCAACATTTCAAAACTGGTTATTGCCCGCATTCACGGCCGCTGCGTGGGAGGCGGTGTAGGACTGGCGGCGGCAGCCGATTATGCCATTGCCCTTGATGGTGCCGATGTGCGCCTCAGCGAGCTGGCCATTGGCATTGGCCCGTTTGTAATAGGGCCTGCCGTGGAACGAAAAATTGGCACCTCTGCCTTTACACAACTGGCCATTGATGCTACCATGTGGCGCAACAGCGACTGGGCGAAAAAGAAAGGCCTGTTTGCCGAAGTGCACCAAACCATGGAAGGCATGGACGAATCGATCAGCAGGCTGGCCAACCAACTTTCCCAAAGCAACCCCGAGGCCATGGCCGAAATGAAGCGGATGTTCTGGAGCGGCACCGAGCATTGGAATGAGTTGCTGCCGCAGCGGGCCGAGATCAGCGGCAGGCTGGTACTGAGCCGTTTTACGCAGGAGGCCATCGATAAGTTTCGGGTAAAAGCATAAAAAAGTGCCCAACCCTACATAGAGTTAGGCACTTTTCATATTTAATTTTTTCAGCAACCTTCGGCATAAGCCACCCAAAAACCGGAGACCTTGCCTTCTTCTATTTCAAACACGATCATCGTTGGTGTTTCGTCACCATATAGCATCACCGATGATTTGCCTTTGATTTTTGCTCCGGTTTCCCCGTCGTATTCCGGCGCCAGGTGCAGCATATAATCTTCGTAGGTGCTTACAATTTTCAGCTTGTCGTCGCCCATGCCCACACCAGAGCGAGTTTTAAGCAAGGGGCTGCGGCTGTGCACGGCATACACCACAATGGCGTTTTTATCCCGCTCGTCCACACTTTTATTCAACACCACCTGGTAATCGATGCCTCCAAGCTGCACCTGCACTGTGTCGGGGTTCCATTCGGCGGGCAACAGGTTTTTTAGTTTTACCGGTGCGGAAAACAATTTGTCCAATGCTTCCTTTTTCATACCCAGCCTGATGGCGCCAATGCCAGACAACGACACTACCGGAGGCGGGGCCTGCTGCCCAAAAGAAGATAGCTGAAATAATATGCCGATCAGAATAAGGAACCCTTTCATCTTTGCGCCAATTTAGGCGGGAAAAATAATGGAGCAGTTTGACAAAAGCAATTACGAAGGGCTGGTGCAGCGGCTTTGTAATATGGATGGCGACCTGGAAAGCATTGTGCTGCAATTTGGCATGCCGCCGCTTTGGGTGCGGCCCAACACGTTTGCCACGCTGGTGCTAACCATATTGGAACAGCAGGTGTCGCTGCAGGCGGCTTTTGCTGCGTATAAAAAACTGGAGGATGCTATTGGCGAACCCTCTCCGGAAAAGATACTGGCCCTGAGTGATGTTGAATTGAGGGCATGTTATTTTACCCGGCAAAAAACGGGTTATGTGCGGGGGCTGGCCACTGCCATTTTCAGTGGCCAAATAGTGCTGGAGCGGTTTGAAACCCTGCCCGATGAAGTCGTACGCCACGAACTGACCCAGCTAAAAGGCATCGGGGCCTGGACAGCGGATATTTACCTGCTGCACGCCCTGCGCCGCACCGACATTTTTCCGCTGGGCGACCTTGTCCTGGTGCAGGCATTGCGGGAAGTGAAAGGTTTGGATAAATCTGATTCAAAAGAAACGATGCTGGAGCTTGCCGAACCCTGGCGGCCTTATCGATCGGTGGCTACAATGATGCTGTGGCATCATTACCTGAGCAAAAGGAAAAGTAAAGTGGCGTTGCGGTGAGGCATGGTGAGTGGTGAATGGGTAATGGTGAATTTGGGTGACCAAACGCTAGGGTTGGTGGTACCGGTCTATTGATGTAAAAAATGTTTTATTCTAACCTTAGTGCCTCTTTGTGCTCTTCGTGCCTTTGTGGTTCAACAAAATTCACCATTGCCTCACGGCGCTAAAACCTGTAAGCCGCAGAAAAGGCGGCGTGAATATTATTGGCAAACTTGGAACCTTGGGTGTCACGGATGTATCGCCATTGGTAATTTATGGAACGTACAAAAGATAGCTGTGCATTGAATAGGAAATTATCCCGAACCCATGTTTTAGTACCGTTCAGCGAAAGGTCTACCCAATGCACGTCAAATTTCCGCATGGGTGCAAAGTTTTGCAGGGTAAAATCGTTGTGCCGCACTACCCGCTCCAGGTATAATCCTGTTTTGGCAATGCCTTTCCACCGGTTGATGCCTAGTGTTTGGCTACTGCCTCCGGGCCCGATGCCGGCACCCAGCACTTGTCCGCGGTGCGTATAACCATGCCGAACCTGGTAATGTGTATACCAGCCTTCGAGTGCCCTTACATAACCGGTAGCCGGGTTTTGCAGGTGCGTCATTTCGCCAAAAAGCTCCCAATCCTTTCCTTTTGGACTGGTAAAAATTTTGCGGCCGCCTATGGTGTAAGCACGGGTATGTTCAGGCTCTCCTATCAGGTCGACTAAATCCAATGCGTGGTCATTGCGGCCCCACTCAACATAAAATTCGGCCTTGCTTTCGGGTAGGAGCAGGCGGGCAAATAGGGAGAACAGTTGATCGCGACCATAACGGTCCTCATCGCGTTCCTTCTTTTTAAGAAATCCACCTAATAGTGGAAAATAACCATCCAACGTAGCAGGAACGTCGCTGCTGTATTGGTAAAACATCCGGCTAACGCCCAGGAACAAGCCCTTGGTCCATCGGGGTTGCCAGGTAAGCACAGCACCATTGATATAGCGGTCACCATCTGCAGGTTTGGGTTGATACAGGCGGGTGCCTTCAAATATGCGGCCAGTGTCAGGGGGCAATATGTTGGTTCCACGCAACCTTCCGGCAATGACCTGACCTTCAAAAGAACCGATCCGGGTAGTTACTGGTGTAGTAGTATTAATGGTAGCATGCAAAAATCCCGGGGCGTTATTGCTCATCACCAAGGCGTTGCGCATGCCTGGTCCCCACCAGAGGTTTTCGGTGGAAAGGCCTGCAGAAAACTTTCCAAAATGCAGGCGCAACGACGATTGGCCTGCTAAAACTTTGGCATAGCTGCCGCTGCCATAACGTTCGGGGTTATCAATCCGGTTTAGGAAATAATAATAATTCCGCCACGTGCTATCGGTGTGGGAAGCCGGAAAAGTTTCGAATGCTGCATTTTGCGCCCACACCAGTTCGGGCTGTAGTTGCAGGCTGATGCGGCCCCACCGGGCATAAACCCCGGCAGAAGCTTTCAGCTGGTATCCTTTTGCCTGTACCATAGCGCCATCGTTCCAACCATATGGATGGTGGGTATTGATTTGTTGGCCAAGAGTGGCCGGCAATGCCTGCACTGAAAATTTACCCTTGTTATAAAAGGCGCCTCGCATTTTGCCATCTGCGTAATAAAGCGAATCGATTGAGAGCAGCCTGCCTGCAATAAGCGGCCGCACCATAAAGGAAAGGTTTGAATCCAGGCGACCGTCGAGTTGGTTACGCCGAAGTGCCTCTTCCAGTACGGGGGTACCTACGGGCAGGGATTGGCTATGAACAAATGAACCTGCCAGCAGCAGGTTCATGAGCAAAAACTTTTTCATGTCAATTAAGAGTCATGAGGATCAGAATGCGTTCTTTTCCCCTTTGATCATATTGGTGAGGGTTTGTACAACAATTTGCAGGTCGAGCCAAAAGGTCCAATTTTCGATATACCAAACATCATGTTCCACTCTTTTTTCCATCAGGTGGGGCACCCGGGTTTCGCCGCGGTAGCCGTTTACTTGCGCCCAGCCGGTGATGCCGGGTTTAACCCAATGGCGCATCATATACCTGTTTACATTGTTTTTGGAAGCCATATTGAGCGGCACAGGATGTGGCCTGGGACCTACCACCGACATGGACCCCAGTAGTACATTTAAGAACTGTGGTAATTCGTCGAGGTTGGTTTTACGTAAAAAAGCGCCCACTTTGGTTACCCGTGGATCGTTTTTGCAGGCCTGCAAATAATTGCCTTGTTCATCCACGTCCTTGCTAAAGGTTTGCATGGAACGAAATTTCAGACAGGTGATGACCTTATTATTGAGGCCCCAGCGCTCCTGCCGGAAAAATACAGGACCGCGAGAACTGATCTTGATGGCTAAGGCAATGATGGGCAGCAGCCACGGGAAAACAAATAAGACAATTGCCAGCGAAAAAATAAGGTCAAAAATCCGCTTCACAATCTTATTGTCGATAATATCGAGGGGTAGCGACCGAAGGGTAATAATGGGCATATTGCCGCCTACCTGTTCTACATGCATCCGGCCGTTGTTGTACCGCTGGTAGCTGGGGATGATGCGGATGCGCTTGCCTTCTTTTTCTCCAATGGAAACAATGCGTTCGATCTGGCCCTCCTCGCCGGCCGGCAGTGCTACTACAATATCATCAAGGTCGTATTTGGCAATTACCTTATCGAGGTCGGTTGTTTTACCAAGGTAATGGCCATTTAGGGCTGGTTGGCCTTCTTCATCTATAAAGCCAGTAAGCTTATATCCGAAATGACGGTTTTTGATGCACTGCTTGTAAAAATCCATGCCTGTGTCGCCTGCGCCAACGATCAAAACTTTCCTGACATTCTGCTCACTGTTTTTTACCTTTTTCAACGTGAGCCGTATAACAAGCTTTTGTAGTGGGAACACAATACAAACGATACAACTAATCCAAAGAAGTTCTTTCCGGTGAAAGGGATACTGTTGTAAAAACTGAAGTAATATAAAAGAAGTAACCAGTGTATAAAGCAATGTGGCCTTGATAAAAGCGACCAGCTCCACGGAAAAGGCCCGCGACCTGAAATCGACATACAGCCCCATTGTACGGGCTGAAACAAACCAGCAGGTTAGATTTAATAAAAGGATAAGCAGGTTGTAGGCTGAAAAAAAATGGAACCCACTTCCCATGAGCTTATGCTCCACAAATAATGTGATTAAGGATAGCGCCACCACATCAGCCAATATCCTCAAATGAGTGGATTGGTCAGATACTCTTTGCATAGGATGATGTCAATTTTTAGTTTTGGTCGGTTCAACGATGGTAATTCTTAACAGAATACAATCATTTTTTAAATAGGCCGTCAATATCAATTTTCCCAAAAAGCAGATTCAAAAGGCAATCTACATCTCCACAAGCACTTAAACAACACAATTTTCATTGCGAATATAGTAATGCTTAGCCGTAAAACTAATATTCAGTGGATTGACTGATAGGTAGTTAAAATCGTTGCACGCTCTGAAACTTTTTTCTTTATAAATATTCTTCCCGCCTTCCGGGGAGGATATATCCATTAAACCCACTCTTTTCTGCTTAAAACCAAGACTTGGCCCATTTTGCCATCACCACTCCGAAAAAGTATGGCAATTCCACCACGTATCTTTTCCATACTTTCCTGGGTTGTACAAAAAATCGCCACAACCACTCAAAGCCGTTGTCGGTCATCATTCGCGGGCCCCGCTTTTCTTCGCCAACATACCAGCGAAATAATGCGCCGGTGGCAAGGACAGCATTGACTCCTAGATACGCTTGGTTTTCCGCAGCCCAAATTTCCTGTATGGGCATTCCCATGCCTGTAACCAGCAAATGCGCACCAGAAGCTTTAATTGTTTCAACCAACTGCCTGTTGCTCTTCCCGGATTTGTCAAAAAATCCATGGTGGTATCCCGCTATTCTTAACCCAGGATGGCGCTGTTGTACACAATCTACAAACCGCTTTCCTACAGGTTCTTCATCGCCTACGAAATAAATACTAAAGCCATTCGTAGCACATTCTTCGAACAGTCTATCAATCCAGTCAGGCGGGGTCATGCGTTCACCAATATCTACCCTTAATATTTTCGCCGCCAATTTTACACCAAAACCATCGCAAAAAACAATATCAGAATGATTGAGCACTTTCCGGAAAACTTGATTGCTAAAGCTCAAAAAGAATGCGTGAACATTTACATAATTGATTAAAGCAGGAGCAGTTCTTTTTTCACCCAAAAAGCCGGTGATGGCATCGATGGTTTCATCCAAAGTAATCTGAGAAATATCGATATCTAATAATCTAGCTTTTTTTATTTCCATTCGCTCATGCAGTTACTGTTGGCTCTTATATCTCAGCTCGGTTTAATTGCCTTTTTAGTCCAAAGTATCAAGATCCGACTCTCGCAATTTGCCTTTCTTTCTTTAATGTGCGATACACCAATTCAACCTGGTTCACAATTTCGGTACTGTTGTATTTTTCCTTAACCGAATAATTTAGCGCATTGCCAAGATTAACCCCTTCCTCACGATTATTGTATAGGTATTGGATGGCTTCGGTTAACTTTTGTGGCGATTCCGGGGGTATCAAAAGACCGGTTTTCCCTTGTTGAATAGTTTCGACCAGGCCGCCCACATTAGTTGCTATCACCGGTTTTGAAAACGCAGAGGCCTCAATAGCTACCAATCCTGCTGACTCCAGGCGCGAAGGCACCACCACCAAATCTGCAACACTATAAATCAGTTCAACTTCTTTTACTTCATCCAGAAAGCTAACTTTTAGCTCATGCTTTTCAACGAAGTTTTTTAAATGCTCCTTCTCAGGGCCGTTGCCAGCCAATAGCAGTTTAATGGGTAAATGTTGCAGGTGGCGGATTGCCTGCACCAATAGGTCGAAGCCCTTTTCTTGATGGAGCCGTCCCACACCACAAATAACAAAATCGCCTTGGGTAATACCTAACGCCCTCTTCATCTCATTTACCTTATCAGTTGATGGCTCCTTAAGCGTCCGGGGTATGTTTCTAATCAGTTCAATTCGATCTTTAGAAATGGAAAAATCACAGGTCAACATTTCAACAATAGCATTACTTACTGCAAACAACTTATCCGACTTAAAACTAAGCAGCTTTTTCCCGCCTACCAATGCATGAACGGTAGCAACTGTTGGCACCTTGCTACCTAACAGCGCAACCTTTACAAGCATCTCCGGCAGACGATGGTGCGAATGAACCAAATCAACCCCTTTTTCTGCAACGGTTTTCCTTATAGTCCGGATAATTGTCCACAAATCCACCACCTTTTTTTCTTCTGGCAAAATGGGCATGGGAATGAATTCTATTCCTAAGGCTTGCATCGCGGAAATCATTGTACCACCTGGTGCACCAATAATAATCCGGTGACCTCTGCTTACCAATTCCGCTGAAAGGGAATGAATACTACGTGAAATACCGCAGCAAAAGTTATATTCGATAGTGAGAAATAGTACGGTCATTTAGCAAGAATATGTACCATCGCAAAATTTAATCACCTTGAATTTGCACAAGAATCAAACTTTTATCCGAAAAATCCCTTTCTTCATTTTCGGTACATCCCTCATTGAAAATGGCTATTGGCTTTAAATTATAGGGAGGCAATTCTAAATTCAAGGGCCGCCATTCCCCTGTTAATATGTCCTTATTCTGTTTTGTGGCAGGAAAAGATGTTGTAAGCAAGTATTTAATGTTTTGCTTTTTTATGTTTGCTAATGCTTCCATCACTTTTTCATTGGACAGATGCACAAAGCAATCCCGACACAAGAGCAGATCACTTGGTGGCAATTGGTCAGTAATAATATTTAACACCTCGAAATTCCTGCCAACGCTTTTAAATTTTTTATTGTTCTCCGCTACAATGCTCTCAACAATATCCCCCCCGGTGTAATTGATTCCAGTAAGATCAACTTTTTGCATCCAGTTGAAATCACCACAAGGAAGGTCTAGGAATCTTTTTACTTCCACCTTTTTCAAAACCTCAGAAAGTAACGCAACAAGTTGCTTGGTTTGATGCATATTACTACCACTGCCTGAAATACTTTCATGATCACCCCAAACATTATTCTGATAGATGTAGTTGAACACTTCTGCAGGAGATTTATCCTTGATGGTATTTCTATACTTTTTCCTTGATATCCTTAGAAAAAAATCACTATACAAAAGTGGCTTCAGAATGTCAGGTGTTATTTTTTTAATTAGCTTCTTCATTTCAATACGTTTTTCTGAAAAGCATATTATGCTCCGTGTTGGTTCCTTTACGATTAGGCACCGGTTTATCCTTATTATTTTTGGTTTGATTTATTCCTTCAATCACCATCTTTCCAAGCGATCCATATGACTCAATTCTTGGAAAAATTTTCTCTCTCATCAATTGCCTTGCGGCAGATGCAATGTTTCTACGAAGTGTGCTATCCTCCAATAACTGGCATATTTTATTGGCAAGATCATCCACATTACCTGGCTCTGAAAACAAGCAATGCGCTCCATCTTTTACAAGAAAGGGTATTCCTCCTACTGGAGTCAAAATAGTAGGTACTCCCAAGGCAAAACACTCATATGCTACGCGGGGAAAGCCTTCACTATAAGAAGGCAAAACAAATATTGAAGAACTAGCCAACTCAGCTTTTAAAACTTCTTTTTCTTTAATCTGTCCGCAAAAAATTACCATGTCCATAATTCCGTGCTTATCGGCTAAAGCAAATAGTTCATCATGGGCTTGGCCGGAGCCTATAATTTTAAGCTTGTAGTTTGCAATCTTCTTATTGTTCACCAGCAGTGCAAACGCTTTCAACAGGTCAATAACACCTTTTGCATGACGCAACTCTCCACAAAAGGTTATGTATTTTTCCTGTTCCCGAACAGGAGGATGATTAAGGTCAGTAGCATCAACGTTTAACATCGGTGGGGTAAGAAAGATTTTTCCGGTAGACTCATGATGATGGAAATATTCATAAGAAGAAGTGATCACATAATCTGATTTCTTGATAGCATATAGAACCAGTCTATCTACAAAGATTGCAGATAAGTTTTTTATTTTCTTCTTTATATTTCCTTCTCTTTTTTCAAACGATTGTTCTCTACCATAATGTCCACCAATATAAACTCCTAGGGTATTGGCTTTCCGAAATAATGTTACTATCAAAACACCCCAAACACCAATAGGTGAAGGAAGAAAGATAAAATAATCGCCTTTCTTAAAACAAAAGCAGGTTAGCCTTATAAAGAGAAGAAGGTTATTCCATAGAAACGGCATTAACCTTGTAGTTGACGTATTGCCTCTGGAAAGCGTAAAATCAATTTTACTGCTTAAATTTTGTTCAAAGGAGAATTCAAAACCTGGATCATTGCGGAGGAAATAACCTGCAAATACATGAGTTTCCCTGCCATCACTAACCCTTACCAACTCATTATAAAACTGAGCATAACTTTTAAGACTGTAAACTTTCTCTTCAGACAAGGAAAAATTGCCTATAAATACGGACCTGATATTATTCATTATAGCTGAATTCAGATGGGTATTGCGAATTTCTCTTAACAAAGAACGCAGCGAGGTACATGGCTGGAAACATTAAAACGGATACGCTCCAATTAGAATAAGGAGTAAAAAATCCCTGATATATTACTATTATCAAGATGAAATAAAATGCAAATTGAAGGTTTCTTTCGAGCCGGTCTTGTGTTTCAAATTGCCAAACTCCCTGTATGATTAAAAAGAAAACGCCAATAAAAACCAAGAAACCTAATATACCATACTCAGCCAACAGAGAGCTCCATGTATTCGTTCGAAATAAATAACCTGCATTATTGATGTTATCCAGCGAAAACTCAAGTTCGAATAATTTAGAATGAACCGAACCTTTCCCTTCCATTACATTCCTACTTGCAGCAATCCAGCCATATTCTCCTGCTCCTAAACCAAACAAGAAGGAATAAGAAGATTCTTGAATTTCATGAAATGCCATTGGCCAAGCAATTACAGGCCCAATATTTTCGATTCCAAACATGTCATACATGGCTTGAGCCCTTACCCACAATTCACCCCCATCTTTGTTCTCGATATACTTAAACGCTCCGAAGCTTATTAGAAAAATACAAAGTATGATGCCAATCTTACCTAGAATATTTTGCCTAGCTAAAAGATTCTTCATATACAACAGCAGGAAAAAAAGCAAAGTAAGAGCGATGACCTTTTCATTGCTTGGAAAAAATGAAACAAAGAGCAATGTAAAAGAAAGCGCCAAAAAGATTTTCTTTCTGCTTTTCAAATAGTCGTAAAAAAGCGTAGCTGAAAAAATCAATAATACATTGCAAAATAAATGGGCATCTTCAAATAGGCCGGCATAATGGTCTTCGTGAAACCCCTTGGGTAATTGCAAGAACAAAAAAACAAGTATATTAAGTAGGAGAACAATACTAAAAAATTTTACAATAAAAATTATTTCATTCCTATTCGCAACTTGTCCCTGTACAATTATCGTAAATAATAAAAAAGGAGCTGCTCTTATATATATATCCTGAACTCCATCTATACTTAAGTTCCCACTAAAAAATAAATTACAAATTGCCAGCAGAATGTACATAACAGTTCCAACACTAATTAACAACACCCTTTTGCACATTCTTGTGGTAAATGCAAGGAAAAAAAGAAAACTCAAAAATACTAGCTCAACTATCCTGACTACACGTGGAATCGGAAATAAATGTACAATTTGATAATTCATTACCCCTTCCAACATTCGGGAATTACTATACATGACAACCCAAAATGTTACAAGAAACAGAAGTACTTTCCGCATTGTAATTTTAGAAAATCTCATTGCCCTAGTTTCCTTCTGCTGCTGAAATCCAATATTATTGTTACAGCCGCCATCACTTTTATACTTCTATTGCTTTGCATCCCGCTTCACTATCCTTTTCACTCGAAAAAATGGGTAACTACAACTTTTCAGAAATAACCGACCCCTCAATACGAAATTTTGTTCGACGAATATTCGATAAAAATGAAAATGACTTTCTGATTTCTGTTGGAAATATTAATGATGCAATTAGTAGCATAATTACTACTAGGATAATAGCCTTTAATATTATATCTAAATATAAGTTTTCATTGATACTGAATTTAACAAATAGCAGTGACAATCCTAAAAAAACAAGGAAAGATGAACCGTCTTTAGCAAAGTGAAAATCTATTTTGTAAAATCGCTTTGAGAAATAGTACCCGGAAATTATTATGAATAAATGCCCTATAAGAGAGGCGCTTCCAGCACCATATTGCAAGTAACTTGGTGTCAATAATAAATTTAACAATAGCACAATGCTAAATCCAATAACTAATGTTATGGTACTTAAAAATGATTTTTTAGCATAGTTTATTCCAAGATTACTAAAATTAATTAAGCTAAGAGGTATGGCAGAAAACAAAAGAAATGGTAATATTTTTTCCGCGCCATTAAACTTGTCTCCACCTAAAATTTGCACAATGAAGGGAGATAGTACTACAATAAAACAAGCGAATGCACTAATAAAAAACGTATAAACAGTCTGCAATTTAGCAAAGAAAACAGGAGCGTTTTCCTTTTTCCAGATGCTGAATGCCAGTGGGCCAAACGACATATCAAATGCAGTTGTTATTAATGCCAAAAAAGTAGCTAAACGGATAGAAAAATTATAAACGCCATAAGAGTCGTCATTGAGGTAATGGGTTAAAAAAAAACGGTCGATGTAAGCTCGTGACAAGCCAAATACATATACAAGCATCCATGGGAAACCATACTTCAACAAAACACCAAGAAGATGGCTGTCAAAAAAAAAGCGGATATAGTCCCGGGCTAGTACTGTTGAAACAATTACAACAATAAGTTGGCCTATGAAGATGGTTTGAAAGATGTAGATGAAGCTGATTCTCTTTGCAAATACAAGTGGCAAAAGAAGAAAAAGAACGGTACCAATAATATTTGTAAGAAACTTTAATTTCTGTCTTTTCCATTTGAACCATGCCATAAAAAAGTTGTTCAACACTATGCATGGAATAATGAACAACACGTATGGCAAAGAAGCAGCGTAACTTTGAGGAATGTTGATTATCCTTATCACCGTGTCAGGATAAAACGAACATGCTCCTGCAAAGAGTACACTTGCTAGTAAAAGACAAAAAAAACTTACAGAAAAGAGTTTTCGGTGGTAATCTCTATCTTCAGAATCAAACATAAATCTGGCTACTGAGCTATCCAGCCCAAGTACAAATACCCCACCGGCTATACTATAAAAAATTACAAAATTGGAATAGTATCCATATTCCGCCAGATTTAAGGCATGTGCAATTAATGGTAAAACAATGATTTGCAAGAAACGTGATACACCAAACCCAATACCATACACAAGTGAATCCTTCAACAGGGACCTCACCCAACTCATCATAAATTCAATTTAGAAGTTTCAAGCACTTAATAAGTAAATGATGTGACTACCTAATCATACCACATTAAAGTGGAATTTAATTAAAGTCAGTTTCATTAGATTTCTTGCTATTGAAAAAAGATAACAATTAGGAGCTGCTTACTTTGAAATGCTTCCGTCTATGTTTCACAAGCTTGGTGATAGTTAGCCTGCACACATTTTATTAACTTGCTTGAGTTTTAAATCACACAACGTTCAACCATTTCATAAAAGCTAGTCCCTAATTATCTTCTGAACAGAGCTTTCTCTGCATGATGGCTTAAAAATTACAAACGAAAGCAATCCTTCTGCCATATTTTTTAAACTCAACGTTTTGCTGAATTGCTGCACGACAGAAAGGAGTTAATGTTAATGCCTATAAATCAAAAGTGAAGCTCGATCTTCATATAACACCTTACCTGATATTGGGATAGAAACATATTTTTTATCAATTACACAATAGTTTACACTATAATAGTACATGACCCTTTCTATATAACTATCCTTAATAATTGTAAAGTTTGGCATAACCTCATCCAAATCAAAGTCTGCTATTTTCTCCTGAGTTGGGTAGTAGTATACCATTTTAAAATTATGAGGCAGATAAAATTTCATCCAATCCTGGTTATTGGAAAAAAGCCGCACTTCTCCATCTAAAGCATGTTGTTGTATTGCATTTACAACTGAACTAGTATCTGAAAAAACTCTGTTTGAGGCTCTAGAAATTCCTTTTATAAACATTAGGAGTTGGAAAATTGAAAAAGCACTCACGATAATTGAATAGATCATTAATGCTCTTTCGCCACCCCATTTGAATAACACACTAGAACCAACCAATAAAATAAAAGGGTTGATGATCTCAAGATATCTTTCAGGTTCGCCGAGAAATCTTGTTCCTCTAAATGAAGTAATTATAAAACACACAATTCCCGCTATAATGAATGCTAACAAAACTTTAAGCTGACTACTTGATAACAATGATGATGTGTAAAAACTATCTCGTTTAGTTGCGGTTTCAATAAAAATGATAGGCAACAACGGCAAATAGATTAATGCTTGTATAATCGGGTTTGCAAGGATGTAGTATAGCTGGGCTCCTATAGATCGATCTTTCTTATTCCAAAATCCATAAATAAAATCACCCCAAACGCTTTCCCTACTTTGTAATAATAATTTTTTTGCAAGAACATTCTTATATATAAGAAGATACCTGTATCTATTTTTAAAAAATCGGACTGCATAACCTTGACAAATGACAAGAAAAAGGAGAGTAGAAATAATTAATAGTATGGCCATCCAATTATACCCTTGTATTAAAAGCAAAATACCAAATCCAACAAAAGCCTGTTGAGCAAACAGGTTACTTCCCCAGATCAAAAAACCGCAGACTAACGCTGTTCCGAACCAACCTACATTGAAACCATACAACTCCAGATTGTATACTGACCATGAAAGGAGAAAAAACAATAAAAGACCGAATCCTCTTGCTGAAAGTCCGTATAGTCTCGAATTACTTCCAAAAAAGTATATGGGCGTGAAAAGAAAAGCTATGTAAATAATATCTGCATATGATGAATAATTAGTGCTGCGTAAGGCTACGTAAAAACTTATTCCTAATGCTACTGAAAGAGTACTGTTTAATAATACTGCGACGTATTTGATTGCAGAATCAGGAAACCAGGATAATAGCCAAAAAAAGAACTGCGGATCTGTTGGCTCCGACTTATTTAAAAACCTATCAAAGCTTTTGATCATTTTATGGCCATTGTTTCTTATGGCTTGGATATAAAATATATAAAAATGATTATCACTACCAATTCTTGATAACCGTGTGGATATAAAAACAAGTATGATCGCGTAAAAAAATGTAGTAATGAAAAAGATAGTACTCATAGTATTTACGCTAAAGCGGAAGCCAGTTTTATTTTATCCGGAAAGTTCACCAATACGCCCATCCCCTTTTGTTGATACACCACCATACTTCCTAAACAAACGGCTGAAGCATTACCCTTTTTTACCACTTCACTGATATGAGCTAAGGAGCCAGCGCCTCCATTTGCAATAACTGGAACGGTAACGGCGTCAGCAACCTTTTTGGTAAGATCTACATCAAATCCGCTCCAGGTACCATCCTTATCCATGGATGTAAGCAAAATTTCGCCGGCACCTGCAGATTCTAACTTTTTAGCCCAAGTCACAACATCCATATCGATTTTATCTACGCCATCATTTATGTATACCTGGTATTTTCCAAAGAGATTCTTTTTCACGTCTATTGAACCTACAACTGCCTGCGCCCCGAAATGCCCGGACAATTTTGTGATCAAATCTGTTTGCTTCCATGCCTGGGTATTGATCACCAGCTTTTCAAAGCCAATGGACATGATCCTTTTAGCTGTTTCAAAATCTTTCAGCCCGCCACCATAAGATAAAGGCATGAAGCATTCGTTGGCAATTTGTTGCAGCATTTCAAACGGAGGCTGCCGATTTTCCTGTGAGGCTCTAATATCCAAAAAGCAAAGTTCATCGACTTCAAGCTCATTGAAAATCCTCACTGTATTTATGGGGTCGCCAATGTAAGAAGGATTCTTGAACTTTACAGTTTTCACCAGGCCTTCACCAATCAACTGCAGGCAGGGGATAACTCTTGTTTTCAGCATGACTATAACTGGGCAAAGTTTTGAAGTAATTTCATTCCGAACTTGTGGCTTTTTTCGGGATGAAACTGAGCCCCGTAAATATTGTTGTGTTGAATAACGGAATGAAAGTTTACTCCGTAATGAGTAGTTGTCAGTACGTTGAAAGGGTCCATGCATTGTACGTGGTAGGAATGCACAAAATAAAAACGCGGATCTTCGGGAAGGTTATCAATAAGTGGGCTTAGATTCTGTGTGTGCACCAGGTTCCAACCCATGTGCGGTACTTTCAATCTAGCATCGCTCAATTTAAACCGGATGGTTTTAGCGTTTATCCATCCCAAGCCACGCCGTACACCCTCTTCGCTGGAAGTCGTTAATAATTGCATGCCCAAACAAATTCCCAGTATCGGAATCTTTTCTTCTTGTGCTTTTTGATTTAGCACCGGCAATAATCCAGCACCTTCAATCCGCTCCATGGCGGCATCAAATGCTCCCACTCCAGGCAATAGGATTTTCTTTGCCTGGCTGATTTTTTCAAGATCATTGGTAACCTCGGAAGCTACTTTAATGCGTTTGAACATGTTCTGGATGGAGCCCAGATTACCCATGCCATAATCTATGATTGTTATCATTGCTTAACCGGGAAACAATATTTCATGTAAAAGCTGCGGGGCACCAGGTTTGATTTCATCAACAGGTAAAAGAAAGGCCGAAGCATCTCAAACCGTTTTTTGTACGTTGGATACTCGGTCCAGTATTTTGGCGGTCGCTGCATGATGGCGTCAAACTCCGCATCGCTAAAGCAAAGCCGCTTTTTAAAATAAGCCAGCAGTTCATCCTCCAGGTAAGGCGGCTTGTTGTAGTATTCATCAATGGCTTTTTCCCGGCTCAGCTGCCCACTGCGTACGGATGCTGCCAAAGAATTGTTACGGTAGTCTACATGAAACTTAGTGGGGAAATAGTAACTGTGGTTGAAAGCTGTCATGCGGTTCTCCAAATGATGGCCGCCGTAATACTGCCAGCCGAACTCTCTTTCCAGGAACGCTTTGGCTTCCTCCTTGCTGTATTGAATGTACCAGAGCGGACGAATCTTTTGAATACGCTTGAGCGTTGTCCATTTGATGAACTTCGAAAAGGTCATTAATGGATAGGTTTTCATTGGCAGCTTGCCAAACTTTTTATGAATCGACTGGATGTATTTGCCGTCGAAATAATTTTTACCAAGGGGCGAGATTCCTTCTGCAATAAACGAATGCCCTTCAAGCACATACTTTACGCCAAACTTTGATGCTGCGCGGTACATTGTTTCGGCCAGCGCCAGGTCGGTAGATGCCTCAATTTCAGGCACATCGGCCAGGAAAAAAGACCGAAAGATATCGTCGGCTTCCTTGTTGTTCACTACATGTGTAAAGAGCGGAACATTCAGTTTACCCAGAACTTTACGGATGTTTTCGGTGGCAATGGCCGTATTCCAGGTATTGTCATAATGCACTGCCAACGGACGCAGTCCGTTCTGAATGGCCCAGTACACCATGTACGAGGAATCGGTACCGCCGCTTACGCCAATGATACAATCATACTGTTTTCCTTTCCCGTCAGCCTTTATTTTGGCGATGATCTCCTGGATCTTCTGCTCACCTTCCTGCATTCCAGTCTTGTACTCAGCGATCAACCCATCCACCATATGGCAATAATTGCAAACGCCGCCTTCGTCAAAACTGATTGCCGGCACCGACTCATCATATATACAACGGCTGCAAATTTGCTTACCATTTATTTTAAGCACACGGAAATCCTTCTTTGCTGTTGCTGTGGTTGACATGTTTATTTTTTTAGAAACCGGCCGGAGTAACAAGCTTCCTCTGCGTGGAAAAAACTTATCTCCAGGTGGTTATCCGTAATCATTTTTATAAACTCCTCTTTGCTGAAGCGTTTGGCATTACTGGGTGCATACCAATCGTAGTTGGTACTTTTACAAAGGTCAAAACCCCAGTCGTCCCGCCAAAAACATTTGAGGAAGTTCCAATAGATGAATCGCTGAATATCATACTTACCTCCTTTGATCCCAAGCAATGGAATTTCAGGAGATTCAAATTCAATATTCAATTCACTTAATCGTTTTCCTAATTCCGTAAGTTGCTCGGAAAACTTCCACATTTCGTCATTGCTGATGTCATGTGTAGCCTTTCTGAAATAATCGTCGATCAATTCTCTGGGCAAAGCTTTTTTGGAATAAACGTAACATGCAAACTCACCACCTATTGAAGTAATATCGGATAAATGCGCAAAAGTTTGTTCCGGTATTTCTGTATGCATGATTACTTGGTCGCATACTACAAAGTCAATACTACGTGTTTTTAATCCTGTTTTAGCTATATCACCCTTTAGAAAATAGAGGTTGGATAAATGCGAGAAGTTTTTTGCAGCAAGATCCAACGCATCTGAAATATCGATGCCTATAACAATAGCCTGTGGTGCCAGTTTTGCAAACCATGCTGCTTTGTAGCCCAACCCACAGCCCGTATCAATGATAAATTTCTTATTGGACAAATAGTTTTTTAATGATTCTTCAGAATCGAAGCCGTACAGCTTTAAGAACCAGTCAAATTGAAATTCATAAAGTTTCTCGACATTACTATATTGCTCAACTTCAGTCCATTTATCACTAAATATTTTTTCTGTTTGTGCCTGGTTGGATGCTTCGATGTCTTCCTCGTTGTGCGAAAGGATTTTGTTGCCGTTTACCCGCACATTATTTTCGAAAAGTTCTTCTATTTGATACATAAAACTAATTGAGCAACCTTGCAGGGGAACCACCTATTTTACTTCCTGCTAAAAAAGATTTATTGACAAAGCTATTAGCCCCAATGATACAACCATCGCCTATTTGCACGCCTTTAGCAACAACCACATGTGGGCCCACATAGCAATTGCTGCCAATTGTTGTCGGTGCATATTCATATTTTTTCACACCCCCGCTTAAAGCCCACTGCACACTATCATGCGAATAAATTTGTACACCCGCCGAAATGCTGCAGTTATCTCCGATTGTTAACCCTCCCGATCCATCTAAAACTGTAAATGGTCCGATCCAGGTATTTTTTCCAACTTTTACATTCCCAAAAATGCAACAGCTATCATAAATAGAAGTGCCCTCACCATACCCCAGCGCCTTTGCTCTTTCCCACCTGTCAAAAAACAAATCCATGGAGGGAAGCGACCTTACATGCTGCTCTCTCATGGCATCTTCAAATGATTTTCTCAGGAGTTGAAATAATCCGAAAAATTTTTCCAGTTCCTGATCATTCAGCTTTGATATGATTTCTGCTCGGTTCATGACACCCTCTCTCCATTAATAAAGATGCGGCACCACCATTCAAAATTCATTAAACTCCACAACAACAAACGGTGATTGATTTTTTTGTTGATATGCTCGTCTACAATAAGTTCAACATACTTGGGACTAATAAATTCCGAGCTCACCGTTCTTTTGTTCAGCAAAAGATCCTTCATATAGTTTGCATTCTCGCCACGGTACCAGCTTTCGTCGGGTGCTGAGAAGCCTTGCTTTTTTCGATTTACGATTTTTTCGGGCAGTATCGACTCCATAGCCCTGCGCAGCACATTTTTCCCATCATCGTACTCTGTGTACATCTTTTTTTTGTCCCGGTAATCATTCTCATCAATCTTTTTCATCAATTCCAGGTTACCTAACTTATGTTTCACGGGAATCCTTTGAGCAAAATTTACCAGATCGTTATCCAAAAACGGGAATCGTTCTTCTAATCCATGTGCCATGGAAAGCTTGTCACCAACAAGCAATAGGCCTGGCAGAAATGTTTTGATCTCGAAATAAAGTGAGTTGTTGATGTGCTGTTCCGGAGTATCGTATTGCAGCTTTTCATTAAAGAGAAAAACTTTTTCGAAAATTTCCCTTGGTTCTCTGGCATTTACCTGCTTCCATATAGGTTCAGTAAAAAGTTTTGATTTGTCCTGCTCTGGCACCAAGCGCTGCCAAAAAGAATAATACTGGTTGAAGAAATCCTGTTGAGATAATGATTTGAATATCCGGTAATATCTCCATGGATATCCACCAAACAATTCATCGCCACCCGTTCCTTGTAAACATACTTTCACAAATTTGGAAGCAAGTCTTGAAATGTAATAGTTTGGATAGGACATTCCAACCCGCAAGTCTTCCAAATGCCATACCAACCGCGGCAACGACCAGCTTAGATCACCGGCATTCATTACTTGCTCGTAATGTTCGGACTTGATGAAATTAGCAGTAAGTTCAGCGTCCCTTCTTTCGTCATAATTTGCTTCAACGCCGGTTACCTCGCTCATGTCAAAGCCACAAGTAAAGGTATGAAGGCGGTTAATGTGCTTGGAAGCCATTACAGCAATAGAACCTGAATCCATGCCTCCCGATAAATAGCTGCCTACAGGTACGTCGGCCACCATTTGTTTGGCAACTGCATTCGCAAATAAACGCTGGGTTTCGTTCTTAGCATCTTCAAACGAAATACCGTGGTCCGGAGCCGAAAAATCGTAATCCCACCAGGAATGGTGTTGTACAACAGAGGTAGATGTGTTGACACAAACGGTATTCGCTTGTGGCAGCATGTAAACGCCATCAAATAGCGTTCGGTAGGTAAATAAGTTTTGAAATGTGAAATACTCATTCAGCGCATCTATATTCACATTCATGCTGAATGACTGTTGTGTAAAAAATGATTTGATCTCGGAAGCAAAAAGAAAGGTGCCGTTCTTTAAATAGTAATATAAAGGCTTTACACCAAATCGGTCGCGGCTCAACCACAACTCCTTTGTTTTGGAATTCCAGGCACCAACAGCAAACATGCCATCAAGCATTTCGAAAAACTTGGGGCCATATGCTGCCAGGCCTTCACAAATCACCTCCGTATCACCCGTGGAAACAAATTCGTGCCCCTTTGATTGCAGATCCATCCGGAGTTCCCGGAAATTGTAAATGCATCCATTGAAGACAACAATCCATTCGCCATTTTTTGATGGCATGGGCTGGCACCCTTTTGGCGAAGTGTCTAATATGGCTAAACGACGATGACCTAATCCAATGTTTTCGTGAACAAAAACATCTTCCCCATCAGGGCCACGGTGAGCCAATGCTCTTGTCATTAGCTTGATGTCGTTATTACCAACAGGCTTACCGCTCAAATGAAAGATACCAGCAATACCACACACAGTCTATAAAGATTTTAACGCGGCAATAATGTAATCGAAATCTTCCTTTATCATTTTGTTATGCAAAGGAATCGCCATTGAGTATTGATCAGCAGCAAAAGCGCCAGGAAAATCCTGTGGTTTAAACCCATATTTATTTGCGTACACATCCAGCATGTGCACCGCATGTGTACCGGGACGAGTAGCTATTCCTTTTTGTTGCAACACTTCCATAATATCGTTGCGCTTCATAGGAGCTTTGGCCTCGTCTACAAAAGTTACATAGCTCTGCCAGCCATGCTTATATCCTTCCGGAACCATAGGTGTACGCAACCAATCAATATCAGACAATTGTTCAGAATAATATTGCGCCCAGCTATTTCTTTCATCAATAAAACGCTGAAGTTTCCTTAATTGAACGGTTGCCACAGCGCCCTGAAGGTCAGTCATACGGTAATTGTACCCAACCATTTCAAAGGCAGGAAGTATGTAAGGCTTCGGGCCGTGGTGGCGCTGCTCTTCAGAGATAGAGGCGCCATGGTTACGCAGTTTGTCTAAATATTCGCTAACCTGACTGTTGTTGGTGGTTAGCATGCCGCCCTCGCCACAAGTAACAGACTTCCGCGGATGAAAAGAAAAACAACCTACATCACCTAAGCTTCCGGCAGGCTTGCCACGCAAGGCAGCACCTGCAGCGCATGCGCCATCCTCTACAATTTTTAGTTGCGGAAAGGCCTCTTTGATATAATCAACATCAGCACACAAACCAAACAAATGCACCGGGATGATGGCTTTTGTTTTGGATGTGATCCTCTCGCTTATTTGTTGCACATCGATGTTAAAAGTAACGGGATCGATATCCACAAAAACGGGTGTGGCATTGCAGTACAGTACCGCATTGGCAGTGGCAACCCAGGTAAAAGCAGGCACGATCACTTCATCACCTGCTTCAACTCCGCAAGCCAATAAACCTAAATGCAAAGCGGTGGTACAGTTGGAAACAGCCAATGCATGATTTACATTATGCAATGCTGCAAAAAGCGTTTCCAGTTCCTTTACTTTAGGTCCTTGTGTAAGCCATCCCTTTTCGATTGGCTCCTTTACTGCCAGCCATTCTTCTTCTCCCATAGAAGGGATTGCAATGGGAATGTTTCTTTTTTCAACGATAGTGGAAATCATATACTTTATTTATAGCCTCCGTTATCTCTCCAGTCAATTAACCGTTGAAGGCCGGTTTCAAGATCAAATTTGTATTCAAATCCCAGGTCCTCTTTTGCTTTCACCGGAGACCCGATGCGGTTTTTTACCAATGCCCTTGCATCGTCTGCACTATAAGGTTTGTAGCTGACAACCAGATCAGAATTTTTTAAACGTAAAATGGTATTACACAAATCCCTGATTGAAGTTTGCACGCCAGTGCCTACATTATAAAAGCCAAATTGCGTATCACTTGTTATCGCCGCAATGTTGCACCTTGCTACGTCTTCTACATAAATAAAATCGTAAGCTTGGGTACCATCACCGTTAATTACAGGGGCTTCATTTGCATCGATCTTATTCAGCATAATGGGTACTACACCAGTATATGCTGCCGTTTGGTCTTGTCCGGGCCCGTACACATTCATGTACCGTAAACCAACAACCTGCAAACCATATCGGTCGTTGAATGCAGTGCACATTGCTTCCCCCGCAATTTTAGTGGCACCATAAAAATTTTTGTTGTTGTAAGGGTGTTCCTCTGTCATTGGTATTTGCACGGCGTCACCATAAACAGATGCAGAAGAAGAGTAAACAAGCTTTTTGATTTTGTTCTTTACACAAGCTTCCAGTACATTAAAAGTACCCTCGATGTTTACATGAAATGCTGTACGTGGAAAGTCCTTGCAGTGCAATAGCCACATGGCGGATAGATGGAATACATAATCAACACCTTGCATTGCGTTATCCAACAAGTCGGTTTCCCGGATATCGCCCCCATTTTCAAATAGATGGCAACGAGTGTCCTGCAAACTGTCTGCAATATTTTCCATTTTGCCCCGGGCAAAATTGTCATAAATCACTACTTCGCGAACATCATGCTTTAGCAATTCCCGCACAACAAAGCTGCCGATAAAGCCGGCTCCACCGATAACTAAAATTTTACTGTCTTTTAATTCCATGTTTATAAAGAAAAAGGATGAGGAGAAGCTTTTTGCCCGGCAAATGGATGATAATCGCCCTTTAAACCAACAGGCGCCTGTGTTCTGATTTGATGCGCCAACTCAATTGATGGCAAAGCTGCGTTCAAATTAAACCCATTCCCGTCTAATATGGCCCTGTAGCTTTTTGTATGCAGGTCTGTAAAGCCCTCACTGAATTCAATTTCACTACCCTCCAATGTTATCGAACGATAGGTTCGCTGGCCTTTTTTCCGCACTGCTTCAGGTAAGGTATCTTCATTAATGCTTAAAAACCATCGCACCCTTGCTCTTTCCAAATGTAAGAAGCCTGATGCCCTATCATGGGTATGTACATGCACCACATTCTCTTTCACCTTGCCAAATATCCATATAAGCATATCAAAGAAATGTATACCAATATTGGTGGCAATACCACCAGATTTGTTTACATCACCTTTCCAACTGGTGTAGTACCAGTTGCCTCTTGAAGTAATATATGCCAGGTCAAAATCAAATACCTTGTTCGGATCGGATGACTGAACTCTTTCTTTAAGTGCAATGATGTCGGGATGCAGGCGCAGTTGAAGAATATTAAAAGCTTCCTTACCCGTTTCCTTTTGGATCTGGTCCAGCGCCTCCACATTCCATGGATTTAAAACCAATGGCTTCTCGCAAATAACCGCGGCCCCTTGCCGCAGTCCAAAACGAATATGAGAATCGTGTAAATAGTTGGGAGAACAAATAGAAAGGTAATCGATTGGCTGACCGCTTCTGTTGAGCTTTTCCAAATGCCGGTCAAAACGTTCGAACTCCACAAAGAAGCTGGCATCTGGAAAGTAACTGTCCATGACGCCTACCGAATCAAATTTATCTAGAGCAGCTACAAGCCGGTTGTTGGTTTCTTTTATGGCCTTCAAGTGCCGCGGAGCAATAAAGCCGGCGGCACCCACTAATGCAAAAGCTTTCATCCGAAATAATATTGAAGATCTGTAATAATCGAAGCGAGTGCTAGTCTCGTTGCTTTGTTTTAACCTTTATTACTTTGTTTTGAACTAATTCATATTCGTCACCACTCTCTTCGCACACTGCAACATTATTTTCAGCAAAATGTAACCGGTGTCCATACTCACTCATCCAGCCAATTTGTTTGGCAGGATTTCCTACAACCAATGCATAGGATGCAACAGGCTTTGTGATTACTGCACCTGCACCAATAAATGCATATTCACCAATCTCGTTGCCACAAACGATTGTAGCATTAGCTCCAATGGAAGCTCCTTTACGCACAATGGTCTGCCTATATTCGTGCTTCCGACTAATGGCACTGCGTGGATTGATTACATTAGTAAATACCATCGATGGTCCTAGAAAAACGTCATCCTCACATATCACGCCTTCGTATATGGATACATTATTTTGGACCCGGACATTTGAACCTAACACTACTTTCGGCGATACTACCACATTTTGACCGATGTTACAGCCAATCCCGATTTTGCATCCGGCCATAATGTGGCTGAAATGCCAAATCTTTGTGTTATCGCCTATGTCAGCGCCTTCATCAATCACCGATGTTGGATGCGCATCGTACCTTTTTCCGTCCATCAAAATCCGCTTAAAAATTATTAGAAAGTTGGTTGTAATACCTACTTACCGAAAATGTTTCATCAAAAAGTAATTATAGACCAGTTCCAATTACTTATCTCTGTGCTTGGATGTGTCTAGCTTTCATTGCTTTTAGGCAGTGTCAAAACAATGAATTGAATGCCTAATATCAACATCAAAATCAAAGTGGTTGCCACAACACTAATCAAACATAACTTCAGTAATTTGGTTCTTTTATCAACCAAGGGCCATTCGGGCTTATCCAAAATCTGAATAATTGGCGTTTGCTGAGAAAGTATCAATTTACTTGCTTCAAGATTTTTTGTAACTTCTGAATACACGGTTGCCAGCACTGTTTTGTCCCTGGTTCCAATTTCGGTGGGCACGGTAGCAGTTCTTATTCCTGGATTCAAATCAAGCATCTGGGAGGCAGCGACAGAATAGGATTTATTATTCAACAGTGCTAACAAAGAGTCGGCTCTGCGCTGCATCTTATTAATATTTGCCGTTGATGTTCCAGTCTTGATATCCAGATAGAGTTTACCAGCTTCGTCTACCAATCGGTTAGTCATTAATTTTGCAAATAAAGGATCGCTTTCTGTAACCTGCACTTTAATAATAGTCCCCTTCTTATTTAGCCGGTCTGCATAAAGAGACTTTTCAATGATATAGTCGTAAATTATATTCAGCACGCTATCCTGCAATAAGTTCAAACTGTCGCTATGCCGGATGTCCTCATAATTTATTTTATTAAGACCACCTTCTGTAGTCCATTTTTTTCTCCATCGAGTATAGTCAAGAAAATAGTCAGCAAGAACCTGTTCCGGTTTGTTGCCTTCCCCTACTTTCGAAAGCAAAACCTTCTGTATAATTTTTCGAGATTTAAGTATATCTAATATATTATCTCCGGCAAATATGCTTCCGCCACTGCTCATTCCACCTATGTCCAAACCAAATTGCGATGCCAATCCTGCCAGCCCACCTGCGCCTGAAGATTTCTCTTCTAACACAAACGTACTTACCGCCTCATATTTTGGTTTTTGTATTGAACTGATTCCAAATCCTATACAAATACCGAGGATGATAGCAATGATTAGTAGCCACCATTTGGTAATGAGAAATGAAATAAACAAACGTGTTATGCGGCTAATATTATTGATCGAATAATATTCCTCTTTTTCAATGGGCATAATCAAAATATATTGTCTGACTTCATCAGGCCGTTATCTTGGCTTATTTCTTAATAAATTGATTGGCAAAAAATAAAACAACACAGCCGTTTTTCTCCTTGAAAAATTTCATCCGTTACCTGCCATTAAACCAAACTTTATAGAAATTGTTAATCAAAAAACCTTTCCATTCCAAAACCATCTTCACAAAATGAATCCCGGTCAGGTGTTCCCTTTCTTTTTTGAAGAGCCAGAAGTATCAAGGTTCTACACAAACTTCTGAATGGTACAAACATGGCTTCGCCACCTCAGTCCCATTGATTGGAAGCCAACCGGCCATTTTTCCTATTCACCTTGTGAAATCCATACTTCATTTTCACAAGGGGTATGTTATTATGTTGGGCAGTAGTTGATATTTATGTTACAAATACACCCCCAACTAAATATGTCTCCCGTCAAATGTTTGATGCGCTGCTTACGTCCGCCAAATAATTACCGGGTTAATAAAGACGCTGCTGTAATCAGCGCCGTTATCGCCGAAATAAATATCCCTGCCTTTGCTACATCAAACCCTTCCCGTTTTGGCTTCTGCGGCACAAAAATGCTGGAGCCTGGCTGAATCTTTGGCGACTTGGGAAATATTCCCAATATCTTCCTTGTCTTTGCAGAACCGCCGTTGGGATAGATCACAAAAGCCTTGAACCGCTTGCCATTCTGAGTAACACCACCGGCATCACTTAGGTAATCGCTTAGGTCTTTGCCCCGCTCATACATAATGTCTACCGGCCTAAACACTTCACCACTTACACTTACCGTATTATTGATGCGCGGAATGATCAGTTCATCGCCTTCTTCCAGCGTGATATCATCAGCGCTACCCGGGTGTTTTAAAATATAGTCTAGGTTAATAGCAACTTCTGTAGTGTTTTTTGCTACCTGCTCCACTTTCATGGCTGCTGACACCGTGTCCCGCTCCACCGTTGCAAAGAGTCGCTTTATTTCAGATGTGTCTAACTCAACTTTTTTCTGCCGAACGAGTTTAGCGCCACCCACATTAGCCGTGTACAACAAACCGCCCGAACGACGAATCAGCGAACTAAGGCGCTCCTCGCGGCTTTGCAGGGTGTACACGGCGGGCATCAGCACTTCGCCGGATACTTTTACACTGATCTGTTTTTTATAAAAAGGATCTTCTTTGATCGTTACAATATCAAACGGCATCAACTCGATGTCGGTACTGGTACTCGAAAGCTCTTTATCCTCATCCACACGAATAATCTCCACAATGTCGCTGCCGGCTTTAGTTACATCCACATTGCGTTTGCGCCGGGATATTTCAATACCCCTTCCCGTGGCCTGGTCGGCAAAACCATCTGCTTTCAGGATCAGGCTTTTAAGCGACAAACCATCTTCATATCGATAATTACCCGGCTTGCGCACTGCGCCGTTGATGGAAACCGACGTGGTATCGCGCAGGTCGAAAATGGAAGCCACATGAATGCTATCGTCGCGGCGCAGCAGCATGCCGTCTTGTCCACCGGTGATGATGGGCTTCAGTTCTACGGATACATATTCTTTAGACAAGTCTTCGCGGGTACGCACCACAATGGCCCTTCCGCCGAATACATCTTCTTTCAGGCCCTGCGCTTTGCCAATCAATTGTTTCAGCGTCATGCCGCTGCCATCCAGCGCATAGGCACCGGGTTTAAATACGGCTCCGGTAATCATCACCCGGTTCTGGTAGCGATTGATGACCGAGTCAATTACAAATTCGTCGCCATGAATGGGCTGAAAAAACTGCAGTGAATCGCCGGCAATATCGAGCACCTGCCGGCCAATGCCTGCATAGCGGTTGCCGGTGATGCGGCCGCGAAAGGCCTTGCTTTTATAGCCTCCGGCAAATTCCAGCGCCTGCAGCAGGCTTTCGCCGGCCTGCAGTTCAAATATGCCGGGGCGGTTCAGTTCGCCGGTGAGGGTAATAAGTTTTTGTGCATACGGCACCCTTATCACGTCGTTGTCTTCGAGGTGCAGGTTGCCCTGGAGATCGCCTTTTTGTAAAAAATCGTACAGGTCGGCAGTGGCAACTACCTTATTGCCGCGGATAAGTTCAATATTTCGGAACGAGCCATTTTCGGCGGGGCCGCCACTTACATATAAAGCATTGAACAGGGTGGCCAGCGAGGGAAGCGTGTAGGTGCCCGGCCGGTTGATGGCTCCAATCAATATAACGCGGATGCTTCGGATATTGCCCAACGTAACGCTGAGCCTTGTTTGACCACTGGCAAGGCCTGGATAAAAACGCACCAGGCGGCTCCGAATGGTGGATGTGGCCGCTTCTATAGTGAGGCCGGCCACCGGAATAATGCCTGCGTACTTTACATTTACGGTGCCTTCGGGGCTTACTTTCAGAGTTTGCTGCGACAGGTTTACACCATACACATTCAGCAGCAGCTCATCGTCCGGACCAATGACATAGTTCTTGGGCGTGGCCATGCGCAGGTCGGGTTCAAAAGAAAGGTTGGTATTGGCAAAAAGCTCGGAGCCAAAAATGCGCGACCGCTTCAGGCTTGCTTCCAGGGTTTCCTTGTTTGGGGGGTTGTTTTTGCTTTTGGGCGCCGTCCGCTTGTTTTTCTCAGAGGTGGTACCGCTTTCCTCTTCCATGTCGCCATCCTGGGTGCTATTGGTGCCCAGTTGTTCTATCCGCTGCTTTATCTCGGCAAGCTCGGAAGGAGGCAGCCCACGGCGCAGCAGTTCGGTTTCCAGTTGCTGCGGCGTCATGCCACTGCTCTGGGCCTGCGTTACAATTCTTTGTAGCTGTGCATCCGTGATTTGCGCAGCGCGAACATTGCTCAGATCGGCGGGCAACTGTGCAGCAGCATTAAAGGCAACAAAACAAAGTAGGAGGAGGAAAAGGCGGTTTAACAGGTTCATAATTCACATTGGATTTCCTAGAGACCTGGCAGAATTTTTCAAAAGTTCGCGCCGGCCCGGCCCATTCTATTAATTTCTTTTAGCAGTGCTTTAGTCGGCGCAAAAGTAAGCCTAACACCATATTAAATATTGCTTTTAACGCAGTTATGCATTTTTTAGTGCCGCAAACCTAATAAAAAGAGCTGCCGGCGGCAGCTCTTTTCGATGAATGGAACAATTTATTAGATGGAATTTTTTGAATATGGATAAACGTATGATTGTTGTTGTTTAACCACTAACCAAACGGCTTTTGTACCCCGTAATATTGCTTTACATATACAGGCCGCCGTCGGCGCAAATTACCTGGCCGGTTACATAAGCACTCAGGCCGGATGCCAGGAAAAGGGTAACGTTGGCTATGTCCTCGGAGGTACCAAAGCGGCCCAGCGGTATGCCTGCCTTGTACTTATCCGCCTGTTCCCCTTCTTTAAGGTAAGAGGTCATGTCGGTTTCTACAAAACCTGGCGCAATGGCATTGCAGCGGATATTGCGGCTGCCCAGCTCTTTGGCCACGCTTTTGGTAAAACCAATAATACCGGCTTTGGACGCGGCATACGAACTCTGGCCACCATTGCCCATCAGCCCAATCACCGAGCTCATATTGATGATAGAGCCACTTTTGGCTTTCATCATCGGGCGGATCACCTGTTTGGTCATGTTGAACACGCTTTTCAGGTTGATGTCCATTACCTCTTCCCACTGGTCGGGGGTCATGCGCAGCAGCAGGTTGTCTTTAGATACGCCGGCATTGTTTACCAAAATATCTACCGTTCCAAACTCTTTTACCACTTCAGCCACCAGCGTTTCGCACTGGGCAAAATCGCCGGCATTGCTGCGGATGGCTTTTGCCTGTACCCCCATGGCTACCAGCTTGTCCTGCAGCGCTGTTGCTTTTTCCGCACTGCTTTCGCTTACATAGGTCAATACAATGTTTGCGCCCTGCTCGGCAAACTTGAGGGCAATGCCTTCGCCAATGCCGCGGGCTGCGCCGGTGATAATGGCTACCTTATCTTGTAATAGCTTCATCTCAGAATATTTGTGGTGGGCAAATGTAAGCAGGGTTTACACGCAAAGCAGCAAAGATTTCGAGTATGGGCGCAGCTTGGCAACGAAATCAAATACCCAAATTATAGTAAGTGTTGCGCTGCGAACCAGGAGCTACTAGCTGCAAGCTAATAGTTTTGATTTGTGGGAAAACATTCCTTTCTGTTCAGTTGTTGTTGCAGCAATGTGGCTGCGTTTTCCATCCAATTGCGCTTCTAAATTATGTCGCTATTGGTTGCTGAACCTCAGGATCTCTTCCAGCATGGTGCGTTCGTTGCTAAGGCGCGGCACTTTGTGCTGCCCTCCCAACTTGCCTTTGCTGGCCAGCCAACTATTAAAGGTATTTTTGGGCAATACCTGCACCTCGGGCATGCGCAAGGCTATGGCCTTGTAGCGCTTTGCTTCGTAGTCGCTGTTTACCCGCTGCAAAGCCGCATCCAATTCCTGTACAAAATGGGCTATATTTTCCGGCTCTTTTGCAAACTCGATCAGCCATTGGTGGGCACCATTGCCCCCGTCCGAAAAATAAATGGGCGCTGCCGTGTAGTCGCTTACTACGGCGCCGGTAGCACCGCAGGCTGCCGCTACTGCGGCATCCGAATTATCCACGATTATTTCTTCGCCAAACGCATTGATATAATGCTTGATCCTCCCGGAAACTTTTACCCGGTAGGGATTTAATGAGGTAAACTGGATGGTATCTCCCACCTGGTATCGCCACAATCCGCCTGTTGTTGTAATGATCAGGGCATAGTTTTTACCCAGTTCCACTTCGGACAATTGCAGCGTTTGGCCCGATGGGTTGGCCCATTCTTCGGCCGGTAAAAATTCGTAGAATATAGCGTGGTCGCACATCAGCAACATGCCTTCGGCCTCAATATCATCCTGCGCCGCAAAAAAGCCCTCCGATGCGTTGTACATCTCCAGGTAATTAATGGGTGCGCCTATCAATTGTTCAAACTGGCTGCGGTAGGGTACAAAACTTACCCCGCCATGTAGGTACAGTTCCAGCGAAGGCCATACTTCCTTTATATTCTCCTTGCCTGTAATTTCCAAAATCCGCTTCAGCAAAACAATAAGCCAGGTGGGCACCCCTGCCATTGATGTTACATTTTCGTGGATGGTGCTTTGTGCCAGGGCTTCAATCTTTGCTTCCCATTCATCCATCAGGGCAATGGATAAATCGGGGGTACGCATCCATGCACTCCAAAACGGAGAATTTTGCAGGATCACCGCACTGAGGTCGCCGTATTGCACGTCCTCATTTACTTGTGCTATCTGGTGCGACCCACCTATAACCAGGCCTTTGCCCGTCAGCAGGTCGCTGTCAGGATGCGATGCATAGTAAAAGGACAGCACGTCTTTTGATGCACGGTAATGGTTGTCCTTCAGGCTTTCCTCACTTACCGGAATAAACTTGCTTTTGTCGGAAGTAGTGCCGCTGCTTTTTGCAAACCAGGTTACCGGCGTATTCCACAGTACATTTTCCTCTCCTTTCATCATGCGTTCGATAAAGGGCTTGAGGTCGTTGTAATCGCTGATAGGAACCGCCTTTTTATAATCTGCAATTGATTGAATAGCGGAAAAGTTGTGTGCCCGCCCAAACTCCGTATACTGGCCCGCTGCCAGCAGGTCCTGCCACACGGCAAACTGCGCCGATGCTGCATTGTGGATCCATTGCTCCATAGACCACAGGCGCATTCGGGCAAAGGTTGATATGGCAGGGCTGAGCAATTTCATGCGGTGGAGCAAGATAAGTGATTTCGGATTTCAGATGGGGGATTTCAGGTAGGTCCATTTACAATCGCCTTACTTTTATCAGCCTCCGCCACCCTATACCAATAATATTTAATGATACTGGCTGATCATGAGGTACACCACCGGGCCGGTTACGGCCACATAAAACCACATGGGCCAGGTAATCTTTGCTATCCTTCGGTGCCTTGCATTTTCACCGGTCAGGGCCCGGTATGCTGTAAATAAAATAAATGGCAGCGAAATGCCTGCCAGCAATATATGCGTCCCCAAAATAAAAAAGTAAATATAACGGCTGGCACCTGCCGCTGCTTTTTCCGCTTCCGTAACGATGCCGTTTTTATCTGCATCGCCATACCAGGTAGAGCCGGCAAAAAGATGGTGTGCTATGTAGGTAATCAAAAACAATACTGAAAGAAAAATTGCCGCCATCATGATCTTGCGGTGCGTATCGTAGGCACCGCGTTTTGCTGTAACCAGCCCGGCTACCAACAGCACCGACACTATAGAATTGATGACCGCATTTACCAACGCCAGAATATGCGGATCAAACCCGAGGTTTACATCTAACGTAACCCGCTCCAGCACGGTTACCGCTACAAATACCACCAAAGAAAAGGTGTAAATCAACCCTTTTGCCAAACGGTCGTTTTTCTGCAAGGTCAGGCTCATACTTTCTTTCTTTTTAGTATGTAAAACAACACGAAAAGACCGGCAATGGTGATCAGTGCCGTTACTGCCAACAGCTCGAATTTACCGGCAAATGCGCTTTTGCGTTTCGGGTCTTTTTCGAGGTATAAATAAATGATGTCCCTTGATAATTGCGCTATTGCTGTGGTATCCAATCCATGATAATATCCGCGGATATTCCGGTTGCGGTCTATCAGTACAAGGTAATCGGTATGGAAAAACGAAGTGTCGATGCCCTGGCCATCAACCAGTCCCAGTTTCATGTCGTTGATGCTCAGGTCGTAAATTTCTTTTTTCGGCCCTGTCAACAACCACCAGTTATCCGGGTTAATCTGGAATCGGTCGGCCCACCGCTTCAGGTGTTGCACGCTATCCCTTTCAGAATCTACCGAAAAGGAAAGAAAATGAATAAAATCGGCTTCTCGGTTGCCTACCTTTTCTGAGGTTTTAATATTATCCTGCAGCAGCTTTACATTTTGCGTCAACTTTGGGCAAATCGTGGGGCAGCGTGTAAAAAAGAAGTTGGCAATTATTATTTTTCCTTGGAGGCTGTCCCAACTTACCTGGTTGCCCAGTTGGTTGGTGAGGTTGAATTGCGGTAATCGGTGCCATGCGGTATCGGTAATTAGCTTGCCTTTTTCCTCCTTTGTTACCACCGAATCGAAAATGTAATGCCGCGGCATGGGAATGGCGTCCCTGCTTACTTCTTTCATGATCAGGTACATCAGTACTGGCAGCAGTACCACCATCATGATGCCCAGGAATGTTTTTTTATTCATTTGCTTTCCGCCCCTTTGCGGTTTTGCTTACCTTATTTTGCCCCTGCAGTATGTTTGGCTGCGCAATGCTCTTTTCCCTATTAAAAATTTGGGTAAAAAAAAGCATCGCCGCAAATGTATGCGGCGATGCTCAAAGTATTTTCCTAAAAATTCGGTTATTAATCCAACGGCCGCCTGGTGGTATCTCCTGCAGGCAGGGCCGCTTTTTCCGTTTTTAAAGTACGTTCTGTAAAACTAGGATCGTAGGTATTTCTCCTGGTACGGTACACACTCCCATCGTACAGGAATGCGCCGATAAACCAAACAAACAGCAACAGGGGCACTACAATGGTCATGATCATGTTGCGCAACTCATCGCCCAGGTGCATAAAGATGCTGACAATATAAAAGGCTTTTGCCAGCGATAAAATTACCACTACCCCTTTTATAAACAACTGCACCCAACCCGGCATTGCGATGGCATACATCAGCAGGCCCAGGCCCAATTCAATAACGGTGATGATCAGCAGCAGCCAGAATGTTTTCCAAATCTTTCCTGTTCCCTGCGCCGGCTCGTGATGGTAGGTTACTTCGTTTAATTCGCTATGTGGATTCATTTCTTTATTCTTTATTGGGGTCTGTTAAATTAGATAAAAGCAAAGGAACACGAATACCCACACCAGGTCTACAAAGTGCCAGTACAATCCTGCCTTTTCAATCATCAGGTAATGGCCCCGGCGTTCAAATACATTGTTCTGGGCCATGATCAACATAATGATATTGATGATCACTCCGGAAAATACGTGGAAGCCATGAAAACCAGTGATGCCAAAGAAGAAGCCACCAAATGCTACCGGCCCTTGTTCCCGTACATGCAGTTCGGCCACATTTACCATGGTGCGCAGCTTTTCTTCGCTTAATGCAGCCAGTTGGTCGTGGCTCATGGAATGGTCGTTAATGTGCACCAGGTTGATCAGGGTTTCTTTGGGCGTGTTTTGCAATGCTTGTGCGGCTACATTTACCGGCACGTCAAAACCCCAAGGGTTGGTGCGTACCGTAGTGCCGATAACGTCTAATTTATTTTGCACCAGTACAGCATGCTCGCCGGCAATCAGGTGGGTCCATTCCCAAGCCTGGCAGCCCAGGAATGCAAAGCCCCCAATTATGGTCCAGGTCATCCATTTTACCACGCCTTTCTTGTCGTTGTGGTGGCCGGCATGCACTGCCAGTACCATGGTAACCGAGCTTACAATCAGGATAAAGGTCATTACGCTCACAAATGCCAGCGGCAGGTTGGCATGGCCAAATCCGGGCATTGCGTTGAACACTTCGTTCGGGTCGGGCCAATAGTTTTGCGAAAAGCGGATGGTACCATATGAGATCAGGAATGCACCAAAGGTAAAAGCATCACTCATGAGGAAGTACCACATCATCAGCTTTCCGTACTCCACGTTGAAGGGACTTTTACCGCCACTCCACCAATTCGATTTTGTTGCTACAGCAGTTGTTGCCATGTTTTAGGTCGGTTTCTGTTTGTATCCGTTGTTGCTCGCCGCTATCGGCCTTTATTTCATGATTACTAAAAAAAGAAACAGGTATATCCAAAGTACGTCCACAAAATGCCAGTAGGTGCTCAGTATTTCCAGCGGCACACTGTTGTACCGTTGTATGCGTCCGGTGTATGCCCTGATAATGGTTATCAGCAAGGCCACAATACCGCCTATTACATGCAGGCCATGCAGCCCGGCAATGATGTACAAAAATTGTCCTGCACCCGAGCCCTGGAAACGAACGCCGTTGTTCCACATCCAGGTAAAACCAAAGTATTGCAACACCAAAAATATGAGGCCCAAAATACCGGTAACCATTATCAGGGCACGGTACCTTGGCTTTTCTCTTTGCTTGAATGCCCTTAGCGCCAGCTGGATGGTAATGCTGCTGGCCAGTATTACCGCCGTTGAAATCCAGAATGCCGGTGCTATGCGCACCTCCTCCCAGTTTGCCTGGTTGCTTTTTACAATATATGCACTGGTCAAACCGGCAAACATCATGATGATGCTGGCCATGGCCACCCACAACGCAAACTTGTGCGGGTGTACGGTTCTTTTGTTTGCCTCTACCACCATTGTATTCATTTTTTCTTATCCCACAATTACTTTATCCAACAACAGCGCCAACAAAATAACGGGCAGGTGAAGGTAAGAACTAAACATTACCCTTCTGGCCGATTTTACATCCATGTTCAGGTACAACCGTATACACTGCACTACCAAAAACAGGTTTGTCAGCATTACAACAATCAGGCTGGTTATGCCCGACATATCTATATAATAAGGCAACAAGCCCACAGGCACCAACAGCAATGCATATATGATGGTTTGCATGGCTGTAAATTTTGTAGGCCCGGTTTCATTCGGCAACAGCTTGAATCCAGCAGTGCTGTAATCGCGGTGCGCTACCCATGCTATGGCCCAGAAATGCGGGAACTGCCACAGGAATTGCAAAATAAAGAGCACCCATCCACCCAGGTTTGTATAGGTCTGTCCGGCCACCACCACTTCTTCCCAGGGGTAAAATGCATTGGTACCTGCAACCCAACCAATGAGGCAAGGCAAAGCTCCCGGAAAGGCGCCTACAAATACCGCTACTGCGCTTTGTTTTTTCAATGGCGTGTACACAAATGCATACAACACCAGGCTAAACGCACCCAAAAGAGCACTAAGCCAATTGAATAACAAACCCAATATCAGCACACCTGCCATCCCGGTTGCCAGGGCAAAACCCCATCCGTGCTGCACCGACATTCTTCCCGAAGCTACCGGCCTTTTGCTGGTACGCTTCATCAGTGCATCGGTATCTCTTTCAATGACCTGGTTGATGGTATTTGCCGACCCCGTAACGAGCATTCCGCCCAGGAACAGCCAAAAGATCATTTCCCAATTAAATACCACATTGGGCGCCAGCAAATAAGAAATAACACTCGAAAACACGACCATGATGCTTAACGAAGGCTTCATTAGCTGCATGTAATCCTTTATCAGGTAATGCTGCTGCGCCTGGTTGGCCTCATGGGCTGCTTGGGTCACTGTTACCACTCTTTGTTTCGTCAAAAGGCTATACAAATCAATGTTTCGTTTCGTCCGGGTTTACCGGCTCGGTCTGCGGAATAAAATCGCGGCCGTCCTTGCTGTAGTCATATGCCCAGCGGTGTACTTCTGGGATCTCTCCAGGCCAGTTTCCATGTCCGGGCCTGATGGGGGTAGTCCACTCCAGTGTGGTGGCGCCCCAAGGGTTTTGCGACCTTACTTTACGGCCTTTCCAGATGGAATAAAAGAAGTTGAACACAAACATCAACTGCACTGCAAACACAATGATGGTTACAATGGAGATGAATTTATTCAGGTTGTCAAACTGGTTGAACGAAGTCCAGAGGCGGAAATCAAGGTACCGGCGGGGCACGCCAGCCAAACCCATATAGTGCATGGGCCAGAAGATCAGGTATGCACCCACCAGTGTGACCCAGAAGTGCAGGTAACCTAAAGTATTATTGAGGTATCGGCCGTACATTTTTGGATACCAGTGGTACACCCCGGCAAACATGCCAAAGAAAGCCGATACACCCATTACAATATGGAAGTGTGCGATAACAAAATACGTATCGTGTACGTGGATATCGATGGTGGAGTTTCCCAGGAAAATACCCGTTAAACCACCAGAAATAAACATACTCACAAAACCAATCGCAAAAAGCATGGCCGGTGTAAACCTGATATTACCCCTCCATATGGTGGTGATCCAGTTAAATACTTTAATGGCCGACGGGATTGCAATTAATAGTGTCAGTAGTACAAAGAACGATCCCAGGAATGGACTCATACCACTCACAAACATATGGTGCGCCCAAACCAGGAAAGCCAGTACCGTGATGGCGAATAACGAACCCACCATCGCCATGTAACCAAAGATTGGCTTTCTTGAGTTTACACTCATTACTTCCGACACCAATCCCATCGCTGGCAGAATGATAATGTAAACCTCGGGGTGACCCAGGAACCAGAACAAGTGCTGGTACAGGATAGCGCTTCCCCCTTCGTTGGGCAGGATCTGGCCTTTTACATAAATATCGCTCAGGTAAAAAGAGGTACCCAGGTTACGGTCGAACAGGAGCAGGATAAAACCTGAAAGCAATACTGGGAAAGACAACACACCCAAAACTGCGGTAAAGAACAGGGCCCAGATGGTCAGGGGCATACGGGTCATGGTCATGCCCTTGGTACGCATGTTCAGGATGGTGGCAATGTAGTTCAGGTTGCCCAGGAGGCCCATTACTACAAACATAGCCATCGACACAATCCACAGGTCCATGCCTATTTTAGAACCTTCCGATGCCTGGCCCAATGCGCTTAATGGGGGATAAGAGGTCCAGCCACCGCTTGCAGGCCCTGTTTGTACAAACAGGGAAGCCAGCATGATAAGGCTCGACAACATAAAGAACCAGTAGCTCAGCATGTTCATCAATGGCGAAGCCATATCACGGGCACCAACCTGCAGGGGAATTAACAGGTTGGCAAAGGTGCCACTCAAACCGCCTGTCAATACAAAGAATACCAGGATGGTTCCGTGCATCGTGATCAGGGCATAATAAAATTCGGGGTTGATCTGGCCACCCGGTGCCCAACGGCCAAAAAACGTTTCGAGGATCTCGAAACTTTGATCGGGGTAACCCAGCTGCAAGCGAAACAGCACGGACATCAAACCACCAATAATAGCCCATATCATACCGGTGATGAGGAACTGCTTGGCGATGGTTTTGTGGTCCTGGCTGAAAATATATTTGGTAAGGAACGTTTCCTTGTGGTGGTGGTGGTGCCCGTCTCCATCATGCTCCACATGGTGCCCACCGTGTGTCACGTGTACTTCGGGATGAACGTTCTGATTGTTTTCGTGATTCATAACTTCTTTGTTTTGAAACGGAAGGTTCCTGTAAAATTATTTTGCAAACTCCTGTGGCTGTCCACTCGCCACCGGTGTTCTTACCGTGTCGGTTACTGATGTTTGGGTGGGTACCGGTTGGGCTGCACGCTGTGCCTGGAGGGCTGCAATGTACTGCGGTGTTTTGCTCGCCATCCAGCGGTCAAACTCTTCCTGTGTTTCCACTACCACGGTTCCCCGCATGGAGAAGTGGCCCGATCCGCACATCTGGTCGCAGGAGATTTCGTAGTTGAAATCCGGACCATATTTTTCTTTCATTTCCTTGGTGGTGAACTTGGGCGTAAACCACATGGTGGTGGGAATGCCCGGCACTGCGTCCATCTTCATACGAAAATGTACCAGGCCCACATCATGAATTACGTCTTTTGCGTAAATCACCATTTTCACAGGTTTGTTTACAACTACGTGTACTTCCTGGCTTACATAAATATCATCGCGGTTGGCTTTGTCATCCCAGATTTGTCCCAACGGGTTGCTGGCCGCCTCGTCGATATTTTTGTAATATTTCTTACCAAGGACTCCATCCACACCAGGGTAACGAAATTCCCAGCCGAATTGTTTGCCGGTCACTTCTACTATCTGCGAATTTTTTGGTGCTTCGCCGGTAATCTGAAACCAGTAATACAATCCAAAACCCACCAGCACGGTCAGTACAATTGCCGGTATTACGGTCCATATTAATTCCAGCTTGTTGTTGTGCGGGAAATAAAATGCCTTGCGGTTTTCTTTTTCCTGGTATTTGTAGGCAAACCAAAACAACAGAATCTGTGTAATAAAAAATACGATTCCTGTAATGGCTATAGTGATGTACAGCATGGTATCGATCCGCTCACCGTGGTCCGATGCTGCTTCGCCTAAAATCTTTCCTTTTAGTTCTTCGTTGCACCACCACACGCCTACCAGGCCCATTACCAAAAATGCCAGCAGCAAAAACGCGTTGATGCGGTTGTTTTCTTTGCGGGTTTTTTCTTCTCCCCGCAGGACAGCCACATACTCACTTGCCTTGGCTATCTGGAAGGTGATGATAAAGCCCAGAATAAGTGCAATGATTATCCAAGTATTAGATGACATACGTACTTTCTTTAATTCTGTTTGTACACCAGGTTAGGTATGGTGAATAATGCTTTCTTTCAGGAACGGGTGGTTGCGAGCCAGCAACGGGTGCTTTGCCAGCGAACGTGCTGTTACAAACATGATAACGCCTACAAAGCCCAATCCAATGCCCATATCAACCAACATAAACGGCACATGGTCGGGGGTTATTCCAGGGAATACCATCTGGTAAAAATCCAGCCAGTGACCAAAGATGATCAGCACCGCCATCATGGTAATGGTGCCGTAATTCCGCTTGGCGCCACGCTTCATTAATATCAGCAGCGGTGCCAGGAAATTGATCACCAGGTTGAACAGGAAAATACCCCGGTAAACGCCCTGGATGCGGGGTTCGAAATAGACGGTTTCCTCCGGAATGTTGGCATACCAGATCAGCATGAACTGAGAATACCACAGGTACGTCCAGAAGATCGAGAATGCAAACATGAACTTGCCCAGATCGTGCAGGTGTTCGCGGGTAGTATATTCCAGGTAGCCGTTGTTTTTGAGGTACACCACAAAAAGGGTGATGAGCGCTATTCCTGCTACAAAGGAAGAGGCAAACGTGTACCAGCTATACATAGTAGAATACCAGTGCGCATCAATCGACATCAGCCAAAACCAGGGAATGGAAGACAGTACCGTTAATGCGAATAACACCGAATACGCTGCAGCCCAAACTGTATTCTTAAAGATGTAGCGCTTGCCTTCTTCTACACTCAGGGGCCGGTCATCAATTTCACGGGACAGGTGGCGCATTTTGCGACCCAGCCACCACCAGCCTACAATGGTAATAATGGTCCAAACCGTAAAAAAGGTTTTATTCAGGAAACCACTTTTGGCCAGTAATATTTCATCTTCCTGCACATGGTGTGCATCAGTCCAGTGGTAAATGGTGTGGTCGCCGCCAAAAACAATGGCCATCAATACCACAAAGCATATTGCGCCAATTACAGGCACACAGGTAGAAATTGCTTCCGTTACCCTGCGAAACGACATTTGCCAGCCGCCCCATGCCAGTGTAGTAGCACAAATAAAGAACATAGCAGCGTTTACTACCAGCAAAAAGTACACACTGTTTTGCAGCAGCGATGCCCAGAAGCGTGCCCGGTCATGCTCATCTGCACTCAGGCCATAAGTAAACAACAAGATCAATATGGATACGATGCCCACACCCATCAAAATGAGGGAGAAGGTATTGTACCGTTTAGGAATGACGAACTGGTCTCTGATTGCCATTAGTTTCAATTGAAATTATCTGCACTAATTAGTTTGACGCGTTGCTTGATGTGTCTGTGGTAGATGCCGTTGACGCATTTACCGCTGCCGATGTGGCTGCACTGTCCGATACCGTTGTGGCGGTTCCACCACCCTGCATGCTGCGTATATAATTGATGATCCACCAGCGTTGTTCGGGATGCACCTGCGATGCGTACGATCCCATTTGGCCGCGGCCAAAGGTTATGGCATGATACATTTTTCCATCCGACAACCCTTTCGAATAATCATCCAGCAGGTTGCGTGGCGCTGCAGGGTAAGGTCCGTTTCCGTCTTTCCACAGCGGGCCGTTACCATCCAGTTTGGTTCCGTGGCAAATGCCGCAGTTTACCTGGTAAATGCGTGCCGCCTCTTTCATTTGCGTAGCACTCAGCTGCACATTGGCCAGCGGGTTGGGATAGTTAGCCGCCAGTGCGTATCCGCTGTCGTTTGCCGGGTAATCAAAAGACGCACCGTCGCCCCTCGCTATGGTGCCTTTTACCGGGGTGGCGTTGTAATTGATGCCCCGCTCTTTTAATTTTTGGTAATCGTCAATATTGTTGTAGCCATATGTTTCATAGGCCCTGCTGTAATACATATCCGGCATATACGCCCTTCCCGGGTCGTTGCCTTCGGCACCACCGCATCCCGTCATTGCTGCAGCCATGGCCCATATACCTGTTGCTAAGAATACTTTCTTCATTTTTTTGCGCTTGACAAAGGTTTATGCTATATGCGGTTGGTTTGTTACCAGTTGTTTCTTTTGATCATACCTGCCAATCCACCAGCCGGTTTCTTTTTCTGTAACCAACACATCTTTGGCACCCACGCTTTGCAAAAACTGCATTACTTCCTCCACATTGGTACGGCTTGTTGCTTCGATGGCCATTACAAACGTATCGTCGGTTGAGCGCAGGTTGAAATGGTCTTTTTTTACAAAAGGCGCCAATTGGCACAGGTAGCAAAAAGTAAGTACCATGCCTACCGCGGCAAACAATACCGTCAACTCGAACATGATGGGAATCCATGCCGGCAGTGCAAAGAACGGCTTACCGCCTATGTTCAGCGGCCAGTCGGTGGTAAAAGCCCAGGTGATAAATGAAAACGCCGTGGTAGTACCGGTGATGCCGTAAATAAAACCGGCAGTGTGCAGGCTTGTATCCCGCAGGCCCATGGCCGTATCCAGTCCGTGGATCGGGAAAGGTGTGTACACATCATGGATCTTATAACCCGATTTGCGTACCGCCTTTACTGCCGGGAACAACACCTGCTCGTCGTAAAAGCTGCCTACTATAAATTTTTTAACTGGCATAATTAAGCTTTTGGCTTTTAGCGATTAGCTGTTAGCTTTTCGCCTTTATGTTTATTTACTCTTATCCGTTTGCCTTTTAGCTATTAGCTAAAAGCTAATGGCTATTTATTAATGCGTATGCGCATGGGCGAACTCTTCCACCTTTTCTTTTTCTATCGGTGTCATTTGCTCCTTGTACATGTCGCCGTTTTTCTTCAGTATATGCTTGATCTCCGCAATGGCAATAACCGGGAAGAATTTGGCAAACAGGAAATAACAGGTAAAGAATAATCCGAAGGTTCCCAGGTAAAAGCCCACTTCCCAGATGGTTGGGGTATAATAGGTACTCCAGCTTGAAGGCAGGTAATCGCGGTACAGGGAAGTAACGATGATCACAAAACGTTCGAACCACATACCCACGTTTACCAGTATGGACATAAAGAAGGTAATGGTAAGATTGCGGCGGAATTTCTTGAACCAGAAGATCTGCGGAGAAATTACGTTACAACCCATCATCAGCCAGTAGCTCCATCCGTAAGGGCTAAACAGGTTTACTCTGTTTTCTTTAAAAGCAAACCACTCGTAGCTTACATGCGAGTACCACGCCATGAACAGCTCGGTGAGGTAAGCAATACCTACAATGGAGCCGGTCAGTACAATTACCTTGTTCATTACCTCGATGTGCTCGATGGTAATATATTCTTCCAGGCCCAATACCTTACGGGTAATGAGCAACAGCGTTTGCACCATTGCAAAACCCGAGAAGATGGCACCTGCTACGAAATACGGCGGGAAGATGGTCGTATGCCATCCTGGGATTACCGATGTGGCAAAGTCAAAAGATACAATGGTGTGTACCGAAAGTACCAGCGGGGTGGACAAACCTGCCAAAACGAGTGACAGGGATTCGTGGCGCTGCCAGTGCTTGGTAGAGCCGGTCCAGCCAAATGCGGTCAAGCCATAAAATGCTTTGCGCCATTTCAGTTTTGCCCGGTCGCGCAGGGTGGCCAAATCAGGCAATAAACCCGAGTACCAAAACAGCAGCGACACAGTGAAATAAGTAGAGATGGCAAATACGTCCCAAAGCAGCGGCGAGTCGAAGTTTACCCACAGCGGTCCGCGGGTGTTGGGGTAAGGCAATACAAAGAAGGCGTTCCAAACCCGGCCCATGTGGAAGATGGGAAACTGGCCGGCGCACATTACCGCAAAAATGGTCATGGCTTCCGCGGCGCGGTTTACCCCTGTTCTCCATCCCTGGCGGAACAGCAGGAGGATCGCCGAGATCAGGGTTCCTGCGTGGCCGATACCTACCCACCACACAAAGTTGGTAATGTCCCAACCCCATCCGATGGTTTTGTTCAGGTTCCACTGCCCGGTACCGTATACTACTTCTGCATATACGGAGTAAACACCAAACAGCAGCAGGGCAACTGAAATAAGAAAACCGATCCACCACAGTTTTGTTGGTTTGGCCTCCACCGGGCGGCAGATGTCTTCTGTAACCTGGTGGTAATCTTTGCTTCCTTCAACAAGGGGCGGTCTTACCTGCGATTCGTATCTAAGTACTGCCATATTATTTAGCTTTTAGCCGTAAGCTGTTAGCCGTTAGCTATTCTTGTTCTTTCTTTTCGTGTTTTGGTCCTTCTTTATCAATGTGCGGCCGGTGCTGCAGCTCCCTCGGCCTTGCGGTCGGCATTAATACCCGGTGTTTCCTTTTGGTTCTGGTGTTCTGCACCTTCTGTACTTTTTACCACCTGCACTATTTCCTCTGTATTCCGCACCTTGGCCAAGTAGTTTACATTGGGCAGGGTGTGAATTTGCTCGATAACATAAAACAGGCGACCCGGGTTGTTTTTGCGCTGTTGTGCCACGGTGCTGGTTTCGTCGTTGGCATTGCCAAATACAATGGCGCCTGTGGGACAAGCCTGCGCACAAGCCGATTGAATGTCGTCGCCACCCAACTGGCGGTTTTGCAATTTTGCTTTCAGCTTTCCTTCCTGGGTACGCTGTACGCAGAACGAACATTTTTCCATTACACCACGGCTCCGTACGGTTACATCGGGGTTCAGCACCATGCGGGTCAGCTCGTCGTTCATTTCAAACACCACAGGGTCTAGTTTACCCACCAGTTTCTGATCCTGGTTGTCGCCAAAAGAATCGGCTCCGGTGTAGTCGGCCCAGTTAAATCGACGTACTTTATAAGGACAGTTGTTGGCGCAATAGCGGGTACCGATACAGCGGTTGTACGCCATCTGGTTGATGCCTTCCTCGCTGTGCACGGTTGCCGCTACCGGGCAAACGTTTTCGCAAGGGGCATTGTCGCAGTGCTGGCACAGCATGGGCTGGAACACTACCGCTTTTACGTCGTTCGGGTTTTCGTTATCGCTTACAAAATAGCGGTCGATGCGCAGCCAGTGCATGTCGTGGTAACGCAGCACTTCGCTTTTACCTACCACCGGCACGTTGTTTTCGGTGTGGCAGGCCACAACGCAGGCATGACAGCCGATGCAGGAGTTCAGGTCGATCGACATTCCCCATTTCGGTCCGGGCTGAATGTGGTCGCCGTACAGGGTTGCTTCCTTGCGATAATCGCCTGTTTTCTTGGCGTAGTTCTCGGTCAGTTCTTTGCGGAACGAAGAGAACATCGTTGGGTTGGCAACAAAAGTGGCGAGGGTGGTTTCCCTTACTACTTCGGTGCGGCCTTCGTATGAGCTGTGGATCTGTGTTTGCGCGATTTTTTCCTTGCCAAATGTTTCGCCGGCAACGGTCACATCGGTGTGGTAGTCCACAGTAGTGCCGTTGAAGCGGGCAAACTGGTAAACGTTTTTGCCGATGTCTTCGGCTGCTTTCGAAAAAGCTGCATTGCGGCCATAGCCTATGGGCACCGCGATGGTGTTGGGGTGCATGCCCGGAATAACCATTGCAGGCAACGACACTTCTTTATTGTTTACCGTCAGCTTGATTACGGGCTTATCGGGATAGTATTCGTAGTCCGATGAAGTGAAATCAATGCCCAGTTCTTTTGCTTTGTCGGTTGAGATCAAGGCATAGTTGCCCCAGGTAGCTTTTGTAATGGGGTCAGGCAGTTCCTGCAACCAGGGGTTGCCCGATTGTTTGCCGGTAGCCATGGCTACGTTCTGGTAAATTACCAGTTCGTCTTTGCCGCCTTTGCGGGCCGCTGCAATGGCCGTTGCCGCTGCACCTACGCCGCCGCCGGTGAACGATGCGCCGCCACCGGTATTTACCGGGGCAGCAGGAGCTGCGGTGGTGTCGGTGGTATTGGCACCTGCGCTTGCTGCCAGGTTGCGCACTACCGATCCGCTTTCTACCACACCATCCTGCAAAGCTTTATCCAGTGCGGCCACTCCGCCCAGCCTGCCTTGCCAGAAAGTGCGGAAATAAGTATCATAATCGGTATTGTTGCCGGCCCACTTCAGCAGCGAAGTTTGGAAGGGGCGGGTTTTAAACAGGGGAGCAATGGTTGGCTGCAAAAAGGCATAGTAGCCAGCCTTAGGTTCTGCGTCTCCCCAGCTTTCGAGGTAATGGTGCGCCGGAATGGAATAGTTACACAGCTCTGTGGTTTCGTCCATTTTTTCGTTGAACGAAACAGAAACTTTTACTTTTTTCAATCCATTGACGAATGCCTGCGCATCATAATATTCATATGCCGGGTTGGCACCATAAACAAGCAGGGCACCAATGCTGCCCGCATTCATTTGGGCCACCAGATCGGCCATGTCTTTATCAATGCCTTGCTTGGTGAGGTTGGGCTGGCCAAAGTTGAGCGTGGTGCCTACGGCGCCAATGGCGCTGTTGATGGCGTTTACCACCTGCTGCACATTGGGGTCGTTCGATCCGCACACTACCAGGGCACGGCCACGGCTACGCTGCAGCTCGGCTGCGGCTTTGGCAATGCCTGCTTTCAGCTTTGCATCGGTGATGGCAGGAGCGGCTACGGCGCCACCCAGTGCGGCATACAGGGCCAGCACTACGGCTCCATGCTCCGACGGGCGGTGTACATAGCGTTCGTCGGCGTTGGCACCGGTCATGCTCATGAAGGATTCGAACTGGTAGTGCTTGCTCATACGAGGGTTGGCCTCGTTGATCTTGCGGCCTACAGAATATTTCCGGGCATTTTCCACGGGGCTTACCCAGGTACCCAGGAAATCGGCACCGAAGCTTACAATCACGTCGGCCTTATCGAACTCGTAAGTAGGCAATACGCGGCGGCCGAATGAAGCTTCGTTGGCCAGCAACATGCCAGCATGCGACACTGCATCGTATTGTACATGGCGGCTTCCGGGGTAGCGGCCCAGGAATTCGGTAATGATTTGCTTGGTAGAAGGAGAGACAATAGTATGGGTCAGCAGCACCACCGGGCGGCCACCGAGGCCTGCCAGGTCCTGAGTGATCTGGCGGTCGAGCTGGTCGTAGGTAGGAATTTCCTGGAACTTGGCTCCTGATTTGCGTGCCGGGTGGGTGAGGCGGTAGGTGTCGTACAGGTCGAGCACAGAAGCCTGCACCCTAGGCGATGTGCCTCCCAAAGTGTAGGAACACAGTACGTTGCCTTCAATTTTAATGGGGCGGCCGTCCCTAACTTTTGCCACCACGGGCACCACTTCGGTGTCGGTTACAAAAGTGGTTGCATAGTATTTAGCTACACCGGGAGTTACCTCCTCGGGGCGGTTTACATAAGGAATGGCTTTGCGCACCGGCTGTTTACAGGCTGCAAGCGAGGCAGCGGCCGTGCTGAAGCCCAGGTATTTTAGAAAATCGCGGCGGGGCGCCTTTGCATCGAGCAACCCTTTATCGTCGGCCTCTCCGAAAGGGAGCTCTTCACGAAACTCGTCTTTGTTCTTATTCTGGAATCCCTCTTTATCGGTAAGCTCAGCGAAACTTTGCCAATACTTTTTTTCCATATTGTTGCTCCCCGTTTTCAGGGGTATATTTTTTTGCGTTAAATCAGTTTGGTCCGGTCCTGTTTGCAGTATGCTATCATTAATAGTGGCACTTCATACACTGGAGGCCGCCAATATCTTTTACCGTTACGCTGTCCATTTTACCGCCTTTGATGTCGTTGTGGAACTTCTCGTAAATGCTGTAAAACTTGTTGCCGGTGCTGTCGGCACCATTATAAAAATCCACTTTTGTTTCGCGGTGGCAGTTGATACACCAGCCCATGCTCAGGTCGCTTTGCTGCGATACCACGTCCATTTCCTGGATGTTGCCGTGGCAAGACTGGCAAGCCACTTTGCCGGCATTTACGTGCTGGGCGTGGTTAAAGTACACGTGGTCGGGGAGGTTGTGGATCTTTACCCACTCTACCGGAGTGGCCTTGGAAGGATCCCAGGGCTGACCGGGTGTGTAGCCTGCATATTTATACAGCTTTTCAATTTCGGCGGTGCCGTTTATTTCTTTGCCGTCCTCAGCATACAGCTTGGGGCCTTTTTCGTAGGTAGAAATGGCCTTATGGCAGTTCATACATACGTTGAGCGAAGGAATGGCGGCATGTTTGCTTTCCCATGCATTGCCATGGCAGTACAAACAGTTGATTTGGTTAATGCCTGCGTGCACTTTATGCGAGTAATAAATGGGCTGCTCCGGCGCATATCCTTTTTGGCGGCCCATGTTGATGGCGCCTTTACTCACAAAATAACCACCCACTACAAACAGCACCAGGGCCAGCAGGGAGATATAAATTTTATTGCGGTAAAAAGGAACCGCCTCGGGGCGCAGGATGCCTTCTTTATCGTCGGAGAGCTTTTTCAGGTTGCTGTTTACCTGCATCAGCACCAGTGCAATAATGGCCAGCACAATGGAGATGATACCAAAGGTGATGGCGTTGGTGCCGTCATCTTCGGCAGATGCACCGCCAGCAGTATCGGTTGTTGCTGCCGGGGCTGCGGCCGCAGCAGCTGCAGTGTTGATGTAATCAACAATGGCGTCGATGTCTTTTTCGCTCAGTTGCGGGAAAGAAGGCATGATCTGGCCGCCAAACTGCGCCTGCAACTCCTTGGTGTATGGAGTGGTAGGAATGAATGCAGCCGGGTTGTGGATCCACTTGTATACATTCTGCCGGTCGGTCCATGGCCCCCGTTCGGTAAAGCCCTGAAGAGCGGGGCCCGTCAGGTTTTTATTGATTGCGTGACAGCTCTGACAGTTGGCCTGAAAGATCTGCTTGCCATCCTGGGCAAATATGGAGGTAAAAGAAAGAAGCGAAATGATTCCTGCCAGTACGGTCTTCTTCACTTTTGGCTTGATAAAAATCATAGATGCTGGTGATCTAAATTGTGGATAATTTCCTGAATTGGGTGCAAAAATATGACAGGAATTTTACAAAAATCCATGCCTTGAAAATTTTTTTTAACCCGCGTCCGTATTGAATTTCAGCGATTTTTGAGGTGTTTGCAAATTTTGTTCAACGGGCTTGCTTTAACAAATTTTGGAGGCTTCAACATTGTTGATAGCTGTCCAATTTTTTTGTTGATAACCCGTTTTCTCTGCAACAAAATTTGGAGGGCATCGGAGTTATGCTGCTGTTTTATGCTATTTGTTGCATATGGCTAATGAGGCAGTTAGCGAAATTAGTTGGTTTACTTATAAGGTGTATGTTTTTTTAGCAGGCCTTTATTTTAACGCAACACATCAAACACCTGCTTTTTATTCTGCATGTATTTATTTATCGTCCTTACTTATTTTGTCTGTTTCATTTTGCCTGCAGGTTTTACTTTCACGCATGATTCAGATTGCCGTTTTTGCTTCGGGTGCTGGCTCCAATGCACAAAAGATCATAGAACATTTTAATGTGAATAACTCCGGACCTGCACGGGTAGGCCTGGTGGTGTGCAATAAACCCGGTGCCGGTGTACTGCAGCTTGCCGAAAACGCCGGCGTGCCCACCTTGCTTATTGAGCGGGAACGTTTTTTCCGCGGCGATGGTTATGTGCCCGAGCTGCAGGCCCACGAAATTTCATTTGTAGTGCTGGCCGGTTTTTTATGGAAAGTGCCCCTTTCGCTGATCGAAGCGTTTCCGCGGCGCATCGTAAATATTCATCCGGCGCTGCTGCCTAAATGGGGCGGCAAGGGCATGTACGGTGCCTTTGTACACAAAGCCGTGATTGATGCATCGGAAGGGGAAAGCGGCATTACCATTCATTATGTAGATGAACACTACGACCACGGCGATGTGATTTTTCAGGCCACCTGCCCGGTAACACCAGACGATACACCCGATACGCTGGCGCAAAAGGTGCACGTTTTGGAGCACCGGCATTACCCGGCGGTGATAGAGAAGTTGGTGGGGGAGTGATGATGGATGATAGAAAAACAATTTTAAGTCATTTCGCCAATCTGGTTATGTTCGAATGGAACATCTGGCCAACTATCATCTATCATCTATCATCTCCCTCCTCTTTACCATTTCCTTTGCGTATTGTTTCGTTAATTGCTGTTCCAAATTTCATTTTGCCAATTCGGGGTTTGCATACTAAATTTTTACTATTCGTGCTCTTTTTTGCCTTGGGCAAAGCAGCATCGGCGCAATACCGGGTGCAGGGCACGGTATACGACTCTTCGCGGCTGTACCCTATGGAGGCCGTGAGTGTGCTTAGCACGGGCGGTGCCGGCACTTTTACCGATGCCAATGGCCATTACAGCATTACGGTAAACGAGTCCGATTCGATATGGTTTTCTTACCTGGGTAAGCCCACCATGAAGTTTCCGGTAATAAAAATTACGGACCTCTCCCAATTCAATCTTTCGCTGCAGGTAAAAGTAACGGTGATGCAGGACCTTAAAATAAGACCCCGCAACTACCGGCAGGATTCGGCACAAAACCGCGAGGACTACGCCAAAGCTTTTAATTTTCAAAAACCCAACCTGGGTACCATGACCAGCATCGGGCCTACCGGCGCCGGTATCGACATCAACGAATTGATCCGCACGTTCCAGTTTCGAAAAAATAAAAGCATGGAGCGCTTTCGCGACCGCCTGGTGGCGCAGGAGCAGGAAAAATATGTGGATTACCGCTTTAGCAAAGCTTTGGTGCGGCGCCTGACCGGGCTTGCCGATACCGAACTGGAGCAGTTTATGACCACGTACCGGCCCACTTACGAATTTGCCGTGTACAGCAACGATTACGATTTTCAATTATACATTAAAGAGGCACACAAAATGTACCAGCGGCAAAAAGCATTTTAAGCTGCTGCATTCCCTTCCTGATTTATCCTTTTTGTATTTATAGCTAAGGTCAGGTTCTATCTATCATTGCTGGCATTGACCGGTAAATGGCATATTAGGCGTGCAGGTTAGGGATAAGCAAGAACCTGTTGTGTTGCTAGGAAATCTAAAAAGCATACAGTTCGCTCTGTTTTTACTAATGCTGTTCTTCATCGCTCCTGCAAATGAGTAACAGCAAGCCCGCAATCCATGAAAGCCCCATTGGGGTTGCATCCCTGATTTGGCCCTTGTGCTACTGCGATAAATAATTACAGAACATTGGTCCGCTGTAAAACAGCTTTATTAATTCCGGTGGCGAAACACGTTAATTATTATTTGCAAAAAAGATACGCTATATTGTAGGGTATACCCCACCCCCTGAAACCTGGTCCCTTTTCCACTGTTTTATAAAATAATGCTTTAGTGCAGTTTGTCGTTATTATTAGCGGATATGCACCTGGCTGCCTGTGCGGCTATGCTTATAGTACATCTTTTCGGATCCTTATCAAAACCTGACCCACCCCCTGAAATCACCGGCACTGCACTTTAGCCAGCAGCAATGCAACAACGTGGTGCGCTAATACGGCCCCCTATTGAATTCTTATACACTTACAAGTATAATGCAGGTGCCTGCAGCTGCGGAAAAACATGCTGCTTCGACCTAGCCCAATGCAATCAAAAAAGATTATTCCAACTGAACAAGCCAGGATAATGCAGCAAAAAGCTGTATCGATATTTTATCACCAAAACCATTTGCATATGAAGGCTCAAAAAATTCCGAGTTACCTGAAGGTGCTGCTGTTTTTTACGGTGGCCAACCTGCTCATTCTGATCATACGCAACCAGATAGTAGGCGATGCGCCCTTTAATTTTCTTTTGCTGAACCTCACATCCAGCATCGTACCTTTTGCTGTTGCCACGATCATGCAAGCCTATGCGCACCGGCTAAACAATCTGCTGTTTATATTGGGCAGTTTGCTTTGGCTCCTGTTTTACCCTAATGCGCCTTATATGATCAGCGATCTGATCCATACCTACGAAGAGCCGAATGATCCGGAACAAACCCTCATTATTTACGATACCCTGATGATTTTTTCGCTGGCGATGCTATCAGTATTTTATGGATTTGTGTCGCTTAAAATTATGTTCCATCTTTTTCGTACCAGGTTCGGTCTTCCCTTTGCGCATACAGCCATTTTCATCACTGTGGCCTTAAGCTGCCTGGCACTATACATAGGCCGGCTGCCGTCGGAAATACAAATGGGCAACGGCAAATTGTATAGCTCCGAAATTTTTACAGAACCCCTTTACATTATAAGAACCGTGTGGAATAACCTGATGCCCATCCAGGATCACCTGCCTGCATATTACCAGATGTTCCTATTTGGCTTTGCGCAATACCAGCTTTTGGTGATGATGAAAGATATCGGCGATCTGGAAGGCGCGAAGGCAGTGACCAAAGACTAAACAGGCCAATAACCCGCAAACAATTCCTTATGAGTAAAACAAAGCAGGTCACCTGCATTTTGCTTACCATTGCTGCAATTATTTTTCTACCGCTGATTGGTTCTTATATCCATTACAACAGCAAATTCCCACCTGGTTTTTTTACATACCCCATGCTTACCCCCGAGGAAAAGGAGCCTTTCAGCCCGCTTATATTTGGGGCAATAGCAGCAGGTGGCGCCGCCGTTATTTGCCTGTACCTTTTTCCGCACCTGTTTGGTTTTAAAAAAATGCCCACGCCACGGGCACCGGCAGTAAAGCCTATACGCTGGCCGCTTTGGTTTTGGATTGGCCTGGCGGCATTTGGCGCCAGTATTTTTCTTTTATGGACCCATGCCACCGGCCCCAAGCTGTTTTTACAGTGGTCCGACTTTCCCTTGTTCTGGGGATTGGTGCTGATGATTGACGGATGGGTGTATGTACGCAATGGCGGCAAGTCGATGGTAAGCCACAGGCCACAGGAATTGATCGGTATCGGGGTGTCGTCGGCACTGGGATGGATGCTGTTTGAATACCTCAATTTTTTTGTAAGCGACAACTGGTATTATCCTTTCGGCAACATCATCGACCGGGAGGTGTTCCTGCTCTACGCCATTATTATTTCTACCGGCCTGCTGCCCCTGTCTTTTGTTTTTTACGATTTGTTCAACACGGTGCCCGTATTAAAAAACAGGTTTACCAACGGCCCGAAACTGGTGCTGGGCAAAACCTTCAAAACGGTGTTGCTCTTTTTATCGCTGATAAGTTTGTTTGGCGCCGGCTTATTTCCCAATGCGCTGTTCTTTACGCTTTGGGTAAGTCCGGCCGTGCTTATTGGCGTGGTGCTGGATAAAATTGGCGTGTGGACGCCACTGCGCAGCATTGGCAATGGCAACTGGCGCCCCGTGCTTGTTTTTGCCCTTACTTACCTCGCAGCGGGCCTTTGTCTGGAGGGCGAAAATTATTTTTCGGCAGCCCGTGTTGATGGCAACCCGGTATTTTCCGAACAGCCGGCATTCTGGCAATACAACCTGCCTTATGTAAACCGCTACCACCTTTTTGAAATGCCGGTGCTTGGCTTTTTTGGCTATATGCCTTTCAGTATTTACTGCTGGCTTTGGTGGATCGCATTTGCCTACATGCAGGGCATACCCTCGGCCCTGTTTCAGGAAGAACCCCTTGAACCCATTATTGCCGGCAGATGAACCGCTACTTTTTTTTTATCGCGTTGCTTTGTTTTACCTGGAGCCATGCACCGGCGCAGGCCATACGCTGGAATGGTGCAACCTCCCACATAGACATAACACCCCACGTGTGGGTGCTGGAAGACGCGGGGGGCAACCTCTCCTTTGAGCAGGTGCAATCGCCACAATATCAAAATGCATTCAAGCCATCCAACAAGGCGGTGCTCAATTTTGGTTTTACCGAATCGGTGCATTGGTTGCGCTTTAGCACCGATATGGCCACCACCGAAAAACTGGTGCTCGAAATTGCCCATGCTTTTTTGCCCCAAGCCGATTTTTACTATAAAGATCCGGCTGGCAGGCCGGTGGTGGTTCGTGCCGGGTACAACATACCGCTCAATGACAAAACGGTGCGCCACCACTTCCAGGTATTTCCATTTCCACAGGGAGCCACCGATTGTTATGTGCGCCTCATTTCCCAATCACATCCCATCAGGGTAAGCATATACCGCGAATCGGCCTATGATATCAAAACCTACCGCCAGCGGCTGGTGTACGGCTTCTACATTGGCTTTATGGTTTTCGCCATTCTTTCCAACCTGTTTTTTTACGTATCGCTGGGCAACCGGCTGTACCTGTTTTATGCAGGCATTGTAGTGGTGTACATTAGTTATGCTTCGGCGGTAATGGATGGCTTTATTCTTTATTTCATACCCCGTATCGACCTGATGTTTTGGTACGTAACCATTCCCACTATTGGTGTGCCGCTGCAAATGATGTATGCCCTGGTTTTTTTGGATGTAAAAAAATATGACCCAAAGCTAAACCGGGTGGTAGTATGGCTGATTGCCTATTTTCTGCTCTATATGGTCATTAAATTTTGGCTGCCCATTACCCTGGTGCTTACGGTAAATACAGGCCATGCCCTGATTTCTTTTTTTACAATGGGTTACCTGGGTTATGCCACGGGCCGCCGGGGCAACCGGCTGGGATATTATTTTGCGCTGGCCTACTTTATTTATTTTATACTGGTGCTCACCGAGGCCACATATATACAAATTGGAAGGCCTGCCTATTTTTTCGAGTTGAGCCATGTTGCCCTGGCAACACTCATTGAAGCGTTTTTACTTTCTTTCCTGCTATCGAAGCGGTTTGAGTTTGAAAAAGAAAGCACCGAAAAGGCACGGCATGAAGCGCAGCAGCAACTGCTGGAAAAGACCCTGGAAAATGAGCGGATGGTAAAAGAACAAAACCTGACGCTGGAAAAAAGAGTGGCAGAACGCACCAGGGAACTGAACGATTCGGTAGAAAATTTAAAACATACGCAGGCCAGGCTGATCCAGTCGGAGAAACTGGCTTCCCTGGGCGAACTCACGGCGGGCATTGCCCATGAAATACAAAACCCGCTCAACTTCGTCAACAACTTTTCGGAAATGAATGTGGAGCTGGTAAATGAACTGCGTACGGCGCAGGCACAGCCACAGCGAGACGGGGCCTATGAAGCGGAATTGTTTGACGACATAAAACAAAACGCCGAGAAAACATTGCACCATGGCAGGCGTGCCGACGCTATTGTAAAAGGCATGCTGCAGCACTCCAGGAAAAATACAGGCCAAAAAGAATTGACCGACATCAACTTTTTAACCGATGAATACCTGCGCTTAAGCTATCATGGCCTGCGTGCCAAAGACAAAACATTCAACGCAACAATAGAAACGCATTTCGATGACAGCATTGGAAAAATAGCCATTGTTCCGCAGGACATTGGACGGGTGCTGCTCAACCTTTTTAATAATGCTTTTTATGCCGTTCATGAACAGGCAAAAAAACTGGGTGGCGCATACGAACCCAAAGTAGTGGCCAGCACCAAAAAAGTGGGCACAACCATCGAGATCACCGTAAAGGACAATGGAGGCGGTATTCCAAAGAACATTGCCGACAAAATTTTTCAGCCGTTCTTTTCAACAAAGCCCACCGGGCAGGGCACAGGCCTGGGCTTATCCTTAAGCTACGACATCATTAAAGCACATGGCGGCGACCTAACCACGCATAGCACGGCGGGCGAAGGAGCCAGCTTTATGATCGTGCTGCCAGCCTGAGAAAATGGTGTATATTTTATATATGCTAAAGCACAAATGCTCATGAATATTTTAGTGGTAGATGATGAACACGACATGCAGGTGCTTTTTGAACAACGCTTCCGCAAAGAAATACGGAGCGGTGCGGCGCATTTTGCTTTTGCCGCCTCCGGCGAAGAAGCCTTACAGTACCTCGACCGGCATGCACACGAAGCGGTGCTTATTTTATCCGACATCAACATGCCAGGCATGAGCGGCCTGGAGTTGCTGCGCCACATAAAGCAGGCACCCTACCGGCCACCACCGGTAGTGATGATGATTACAGCTTATGGCGATTCGGATACCCACAGCCAGGCTATGCAACTGGGTGCCGATGCGTTCCTGACCAAACCACTCGACTTTGCACTGTTGCGCCAAAAACTTAAACTGTAAATGCAATGACGAAGATTATAGTGGCGGATGACGAAGTGGATCTGGAAGCGCTGATCAAACAAAAATTCCGCCGCCAGATCCGCGAACACAAATACGAGTTTCACTTTGTACTGACCGGAGCAGCAGCGCTGGAAACCCTGGGCCAACAACCCGATGTGGACATTGTGCTGAGCGACATCAATATGCCCGGCATGGACGGCCTTACGCTGTTAAACAAACTGCCCGAGGTAAGCCCGCTGGTACAAACCGTTATGGTATCGGCCTATGGCGATATGGAAAATATCCGCACGGCCATGAACCGCGGGGCCTTTGATTTTGTGTGCAAGCCGGTAAACTTCGACGACCTGGAACGTACCATCGAAAAAACCATTCAGCATGTGGTAAAGCTTAAAGAAACCGTGCAGGCCATTAAGGAAAACAACATCCTGCGCATGTATGTAGATGCCGCAGTGCTCAATTTCATGAGCCACCAGGAGTTTGAAAACACCCTTATGGCCAGCGAAACCGTAGATGCTTCGGTGGCCTTCATCGACATCTGCGGCTTTACGGCTATAAGCGAAAAAGCTCCGGCCGACCAGGTGGTAAAACTGCTGAACCAGTACTTTGATGTAATGGTAAAAGAGATCATTGCACATGGCGGCTATGTAGACAAATTTATTGGTGATGCCGTAATGGCCGTTTTCCGTGGCGACTACCATTTCGACAATGCTGTAGAAGCCAGCCTTGCACTGCGGGCACAAATAGAAAAGCTGCCGGGGGCCCCCGAAGGTCTTGACTTTATTCCCCGTATTTCCATTGGCATCAGCACCGGCGAAATGGTGAGCGGCAATATTGGCTCGGCCAGCCTGCGCCGCCTCGATTATACGGTAATAGGCGATGTGGTAAACACTGCCCAGCGGCTGCAATCGGTGGCTGGTCCCGGCCAGATCATCATCTCGGAGGAAGGTTTTAAAAAAATAAAAGAATCGTTTAACTGCCGTAAAGTAGGCGAGGTAACCCTTAAGAACAAACAACACCCGATTGTACTGTACGAAGTGCACAGCTAATAAATCGGTAGCTGCGCAACGCCTGCCAATTTTGCACACACACGGCGGCCTAAGTTTCATCCATCATCAAACACCATTGCTATTCACATGCAATTCAATAGCGTGTACACTTTTTTAATGCAACAGCTGCAAACGCAGCTGCCGGCACATTTTACCTACCACAATGCCCGCCATACAGAAGAAGTGGTATCGGCCGTGGAGGTGCTGGCAAAAAAAGAAGGGCTGGCAGGCAACGACCTTTTGATTTTGCGTACTGCGGCGCTTTTTCATGATGCGGGTTTTTTGGAGGCTGCAGAAAATCATGAAGCACATTCGTGCCGCCTGGCACGAACACACCTGCCGCATTTTGAGTATTCGGGCGACCAGATCGATGCCGTTTGCCAGTTGATTGACGCCACCAGAATGCCGCATGATCCGCAAACAGCCGCTGCACGAATTTTATGCGATGCAGACCTGGCTTACCTGGGCAGCAGCCATTTTCTACAACGTTCCAATGATTTGTTTCAGGAGCTGAACGCCACCGGGCACGTAAAAGACCGCAATGCATGGCAGGAGCTGCAGATCCGCTTTTTACAAACGCACCGGTATTTTACCCCCACCGCCATCCGCGAATGGACGGGTAAAAAGCAACACAACATCCATCGCTTCAGCCAGCAGCAACAATCAGCGAAGCTTGCGGCTGTTCCCGCAACACAGGTGCTACAGGATGCTTTTCTGGTGTTGGTGGGGGTAGTGGTGGCGGGGTTTGCGCTGAAAGGATTTTTGGCGCCCAATCATTTTTTCGATGGCGGCATTACCGGCATTTCGCTGCTGCTGCACGAATTGTATCACTTCAACCTGTCGCTTACCCTGCTGGTGCTCAACATTCCATTTATCATCGCCGGTTTTTTTGTGGTCAGCCGCAGGTTTGCCATCCGCACTTTTATCGCTGTGGTGCTGCTGGGTGTTTGCCTTATTTATATTCCGTACCCGGTAGTTACATCCGACAAGTTGCTCATATCTATTTTCGGCGGCATTTTCCTGGGCATCGGCAGCGGTATGGTAATGCGTGCCGGGTGTGCGCTGGACGGCATTGAAGTGCCGGCGTTGTATACCTTTAAACGCACCTCGTTTACCATCTACGAAATCATTCTCGGCATCAACATCGTTATATTCAGCATTGCGGCTTTTCGCTTTGGGCTGGAAACGGCCTTGTATTCGGTGCTGACCTACCTGGCAGCCACCAAAACCATCGACTTTGTGGTGGAAGGCATTGAAGCCTATACCGGCGTAACCATTATTTCTGCCAACAGCGATGCCATTAAAAACAGGTTGGTAAATGAACTGGGCCGCAGCATTACCATTTACAAAGGCGAACGCGGTTACCTGCCCGGCAAAGCCGACCCGGGCGGCCCCTGCGATATTATTTTTACTGTCATTACCCGGCTGGAATTGCGCAAGCTGAAAAACGTGGTGCATGAAAGCGATCCTAACGCTTTTGTTTTTGCCAGCACCATCCGCGATGCTTCGGGCGGCCTTATTAAACGCCGCCATATTCATTAGGCTTGCAGCAGCGATCACTGGTTTTGGTAACAGCATTACCTACATGCTCGGAAGCAATACATGCCTGTGCCGACTGGGCACATTGTTTTATCTTGCCCCCTTCAACCCAACGCACAACATTCATGGACGTACTGACCCTAGGCATTGGCACCCGCCTGCAGCATACCCAGTTTGGCCCCGGCGTAATTGTGGGCCTGCGCTATGCTACTTATCTTATTTCGTTTATACATCATGGTATCAAAGAAATAGACAAGACCGACGACAAACTGGAAGAGATCATTCCTGAAAATGTTACCCCGGAAATAGAAACCCATTCGGAAGTGGAACGTTCGCTGTTGAAGATACTCCGCCTGTGGAACGGCGTTTCCGAACCGGTGCCCTTGGGCGACCGCTGGCTGGGCGGCACCATGCTGTTGCAGCCTGCCGACAAGGGGTTAAAACCAAAGGAGCTCCCCATTGAAGATTTCTTTCATAAAATAGTAATGCTCCGCGACCGGCTGCGGGTGCTGGAACAACAGGTAAATGCACATAAAAAACTATCCGACGAAGACAAAGTAGGATTGCAGCAATACATTACCCGGTGTTATGGGTCGCTTACCACGTTCAATGTTTTGTTTAAGGCCAAAGAGCACTGGTTTGTGGGCGAAAAAAGTGGTGGCGAGTAACCATTTCCAACAAAATAATCACCTGTTGTGTTATTTTTTACGCAGGTCATTTTTAGTTTATGCTTGTTGGGTTATGCCCAACATTCACGCTTAACTGTCTTTTGCTACCAACAGCAATGGGCTACGCCCATTATACAAAACCAGTAATGTTGTATTGCAACAGCACACTGGTTAAAATATTTTTGTCTCTCCTGCCCGTCAATTTTTGATTAGCACCAAAGTGCACATGCAACGCTGGTCCGATACGTTCACTACTTTAAACGGCTCGGCAAGTTGTACCGGCAGTTGGTGCAGCAGTTGATTCAATAATTTCCGCGTAAGCAAAAATCGGGTGCTGCCATCGGGTAAATAGTGCACCCCATCGCCGGCAGGCACAACCGATTGTTCTATGCCTATATCGGTGGCCATGCGGATAAACAGGGATCCGCCGGGCCGCAGCACCCGCACCATCTCGGTGATCATGGCCCAGAAATGCGCCGTGCCCTTTGCAAAATGCAGCACGGCGCTGCTGATTACATGGTGAAACTTTTCGTCGCTAAAAGGCATTTGCTCCACCGCTGCTACTGCAAACCTGCCGGCTGCAATAGACGGGTTGCTTTGCTGCAAAATGGTTATCGCATCTTCGCTCACATCGATGCCATATACTTCAAATTCCTGCTGCAAAAACCAAAACAAATTTCGGCCGCCACCGCAACCTGCATCCAGCACGCTATCGCCTGCCCGATATCGCCCTTTCATGATCTGGTCAATCAGGTATATATCCGTTTGTCCTACAATGGAAGCCAGGGGTGTATGCATGCATCACTTTTAGGCAAAGTAAATATTGTGGCGCTGTTGGCATCCATCAATTGTTTTGGTAATCAAAAGGTATTTAAAAAGGTGCACTGATCGGTGCACCTTTTTAAACGAATAAAACAAGTAGGTTTGGTTACACACGCAGGGTTCCTTCAATTGAATCGTCGAGCGTAGTGCCGGTAATGGCGCCTGCCACCCGCTTGATCAATCCTATTGCCATATTGTGTTTGGTATCCCAATAATATCCTGCTTCGGGCTGCACGGCTATTACGGTGATGCGGGGGTCATCTATTCCTTCGGTAAACCATGTTTTCAGCATGGGGTTCCACAGCTCTTTTATTTTTTCTTTGTCCTTGCTGATGGTGGCCGTTCCACGCAGGTGTAAAAAGTCGGAATAGTCGGAGCCCTGTAACAATATTTGCACCGAAGGATTGGCGGCAATTTGCTGGTTTTTGTGGCTGTCGCTGGCACTAAGAAAATACAGCTTACCCGACTCGTCCACTTCTTTGACGGCCATGGGCCGGGTAACAAAAGGTTGTCCGCTGACCGGCTCGGTGCAGAAAAAGCAGGTACCTGCTTTCCCGGTGAGCTCCCTGATTTTTTCTGTTGCTTTTGCCCCCTGAAGGTCTTCCCTGTTTTCCTCTGGCTGCTGCTGATTAATGCTGTCCATTTTTTTGCAATGAGGGTATCAAAAACAATACCCATGCACCAATACTATTTGTTTTCAATACCGCAACAACTGCTGCACCATTTGATGCAACCGGCTTTTAGCCAGAAAACTTTGCTCCAGTTCGCCATTAAAAGGCACCGGCGTATCCAGCGAGGCACAGCGCAGCACCGGCGCATCCAACAATTCAAAACAATGCTCCGCAATCCAGGCAGCCACTTCGCCGCCGATGCCGCCGGTAAGCGTGTCTTCGTGCAGCACCAGCACTTTGCCTGTACGGCGCACCGTTTGGGCAATGGCCTCATGATCAAGCGGCAGCAGGGTGCGCAGGTCTAAAATATAGAATGAGGTTTCGGGGTGGGCAGCAGCATAATCTGTGGCCCAATGCACACCGGCACCATAGGTAATAATGCCCACGTCGCTGCCCTGCTGCAGCGTGCGGGCTTTGCCGATGGGTGTTTCAAAATAGCCCTCCGGCACCGGCCCGCTGATGCTGCGGTACAGCGCCTTGTGCTCGAAATAAAGAACAGGATTGGGATCGTTGAAAGCGGCAATCAACAAACCTTTGGCATCTTCGGGAGTGGATGGGTATACTACTTTCAGCCCCGGTGTGTGCACAAACCACGCTTCATTGCTTTGGCTGTGAAAAGGCCCCGCACCCACTCCGGCACCGGTGGGCATGCGAATAACCACATCGGCGGCCTGTCCCCAGCGGTAATGCATTTTCGCCAGGTTGTTTACAATCTGGTTAAAGCCCACCGAAACAAAATCGGCAAACTGCATTTCCACCATGCTTTTAAATCCTTCCAGGCTCAGGCCCAGTGCGGCTCCAAGGATGGCGCTTTCGCACAGCGGTGTATTGCGTACCCGGTGTTTTCCAAACTGCTGCACCAAACCATCGGTAATTTTAAAAGCTCCGCCATATTCAGCAATGTCCTGCCCCATCAGCACCAGGGCCGGATGCTGCTCCATACTTTGGCGCAGCCCTTCCGAAACGGCATCGATAAACCGCAGGGAGCGGGCTGCCGGTTCCACTGCAGGCACTGCGTGTGGCTGGTGGGGCATGTACACATCGGCCAGTTCCTGTTCAATATTAATTTTTACGGATGCAGTGTTAAAACCAATACTTAATTCATATTCGATCTGTTCTTTTTGCTCTTTCTGAATAGCAATGACCTCGGCTTCACTTACAATATATTCCCCCAACAGCCACTGCTCGTAATTTTTGATGGGGTCTTTTTCGCCCCACAGCTCAAATAATTCTTTCGGAACATACTTGGTTCCACTGGCTTCTTCGTGGCCCCGCATCCGGAAGGTGGTACATTCCACCAGGTAAGGCCTTTGTTCCCTTATGCAATATTCACGAACACCTGCAATGGTGTCGTATACTTCTAAAATGTTGTTGCCATCAATGGTAATGCTTTCCATGCCATACCCGCGGCCCCTGTCGGCAAGCGATGCACAGCGGTATTGTTCGTTAACGGGTGTGCTCAGTCCGTAGCCGTTGTTTTCAATGATAAAAATTACCGGCAGGTCCCATACCGCGGCTACGTTCAACGCCTCATGAAAATCGCCTTCCGAAGTGCCGCCATCGCCGGTAAAGGCCAGGGCTACTTTTTGCTCGCCCCGTAGCTTGGCCGCCAATGCAGCACCATTGGCCAGGGTAAGTTGCGGCCCCAGGTGCGAGATCATGCCGCATATGTAATGCTCTTTGGAACCAAAATGAAAACTGCGTTCGCGGCCTTTGCTGTACCCATCCTGTGCGCCCTGCCATTGCTTGAAAAGCTTGTGCAGCGGCATACCCCTGCCCGTAAAAACGCCCAGGTTGCGGTGCAGCGGCATGATCCATTCATCGGGCTGCAGGGCTGCAGTTGCCCCCACCGAAATGGCTTCCTGCCCAATGCCACTAAACCATTTGGAAATGCGGCCCTGCCGCAGCAGCACCAGCATTTTTTCTTCGATAAGCCGCGGCCACAGCAGCTTTTGATATAGGGAAATGAGTGTTTCACCCGAAAGCTCTTTGCGCTGAAACTGCATCATAAAGTGTACAAAGTAAAAATTGAACCGTCAAAATAGGGCTTTGTGGTGGTATGGGCACCCTTGCCTTTTTACTTTTACATTCTGTGTTTATGATTCGCTTCGTTTTGCCAGCGCTGAAAAAAAAGCATTGACACCAGAAACTACGAGGCTAAACAGCAGGGCCGCCAGCCAGCCGTCCACCTCGAAGCCCGGTACCAGGCTGTCGGTCCATTTGATAATCAGGATGTTGATGACCAGCAGAAAAAGGCCCAGCGTAACCACCGTTACCGGTATAGTAAGAATTATTAGAATGGGTTTTACAAAGGTATTGAGCAGGGCCAGCACCAGGGCCACCAGCAAGGCCGTTTTTACATCGGCAATGGCAACACCGGGTAAAATGTAGGCCGCAATCAGCGCGGCTGCCGTTGTGGCGAGTATGTTGAAGAAGATGCTCATGAAGAAAGCTATTATCGGTTAGCTTTAAGCCATTAGCAGTTAACATCAGAAAAATTAATAGCTAACAGCTAATGGCTAACAGCTTCTTTTAAACCACCACCAATTCGTAAAACTGCTCCGGCTGCAAGTACTTGTTTGCCAGCTCCTGCAATTCTTCGGCCGATGCAGATTTGATGGTATTGATCTGGTCGTAAAAATATTGGCCGGTAAGCCCGTTCAGGATGATGTTTTTCCAGCGGTTGATGATGTGAAAAGGGCCATCAAGGTCGCCCAAAATAGAACCCATCATGTAATTGCGCACCAGCAGCAGTTCTTCGTCATCCACCGGCTCATTGCGCAGGCGTTCCATTTCCTTGTATACTTCGGTAACGGTGGCTTCGCTTACATCGCGGCCGGCTTCGGTGCTGATGACCCAGGCGCTTTGCTGCAGGTGATTTTGCAAATAACTATAAATGCCGTACGTATAGCCTTTGTCTTCGCGGATGTTGCTCATGAGCCGCGAACCAAAGAAGCCGCCAAACAGGTTGTTGAGCACCTGCACCTTCATAAAATCGGGGTGGTGGCGGTTGGGAAAAGGCGAAGCCAGGCGTATGGCGCCCTGTACGCCTTGTGGATCGTTTACCACCCGGTACTTTTTTTCTGTTGCCGGAATAATGGCAGGTTCGGGCACATCTACCGCTTTAATTTTCAGGTCGCCAAAGTTTTGGTTGAGCAACTCAAAAATATTCTGGGGCAGCTTGCCCGCCACAAAAATCACCAACCTTCCCTGCTGGTAATATTCGCTGAAAAACTTCTTTAGCTCCTCCTGTTCCAGCGCATCAAAATCTTCGTAGCGGCTATAGCGGCCGTAAGGATGCTCTTCGCCATAGAGGTAGGTGTCGATGAGTCGGCCTGCAACAAAATCGCTTTTTTTCATGTTTACCCGCAGGCGCTGCTTCATGTTCTGGCGGTAGGTTTCCAGTTCTTCCTGCGGAAAAACGGAATCGGTAACCAGCTCTTTTACCACCGGCAGCAGGTGCGGCAGGTGCTTCGACAGCGTATGTATCGAAAGGGTTGCGGTTTCGTTGTAGCAGTTACGGTTCATGTAAGCACCATAGTATTCAAAGTGCTCGTTTATCTGAAACGCATTTTTCTGCGTAGTTCCGTTCTTCAGTAAAAAGTTGGTGCTGGCTGCTACCAGGTTTTTATGCTCAAACGAGTTGCCGGCATAAAACACCCACTCAATTTGCAACACATCTTCGGTGCCTGCGTTGATGGCATATACTTCAACGCCATTGTCGAGCACTGCCTTTTCATAAGGTTTAAGGTGCAGGTCAAATTCAATAGCGTCTTTTATGCGGGGTGGAGCCTTTCTGTCCAGGGTTGTATTCATCTGTTGGTTCCTTCTTTATTGCTTCGAAAAATAATACAGCGTGCTGCAGTTGCTTTCGGTAAAAACTTCATTCATCAGGCCGTGAATGTCCTGCGCCGTTACCTGCTGGTAGCGGTCCAACTCGGTATTCATCAGGCCCGCATCGCCCAACAGCTCATAAAAGGCTAGGCTGTTGGCGCGGTTCATGATGGTCATGTCCTCAAAAGCGATCATGCTTTCGGTTTTGTTCTTTACCTTCTGCAGTTCGGCTTCGGCAATGATCTCGCCTTTCAGCTTTTCAATTTCGGCATTCACTGCTGCTTCGGCATCTTCCATTTTCACGCCTTTTACCAGCTTGCCTTCAATGGTCAGCAGTCCGGGGTCTACAGTGCCGTGGTGGTAACATTCTATGTTGGAAAACAGCTTTTGCTCTTTTACCAGGGCCTGGTACAACCTTGAGGAACCGCCGCCGCCCAACACTTCGGTAATGAGGTCTGCAGCGTAGTAACGGGGATCGGTACGCGAAAAAATATGCCAGCATTTATACAGGCTGTCCAGCGGCACTTTGGCAAACACTTCCAGCTTGCGGGCTGCAGCCTGCGCCGGTTCTGAAGGCAGGTTGCGTACATAAGGTTCTCCGGCTTCAATGGGCCCAAACCATTTTTCGGCCAGTTCCTTTACCTGCTCCGTAGTTACATTTCCGGCCACTACCAGTATGGCATTGTTGGGGCGGTAAAAACGGAAAAAGAAATCCTTTACATCCTGCAGCTGGGCATTTTCGATGTGCGACAGTTCCTTGCCGATGGTCATCCAGCGGTAAGGGTGGGTGGTGTAGGCCAGGTCGCGCATCTTTAGCCACACATCGCCGTAAGGCTTATTGAGGTAATGCTCTTTAAATTCTTCGCACACCACCTTGCGCTGCACATCGAGGCTTTTTTCGGAAAAAGCCAGCGACAACATGCGGTCGCTTTCGAGCCAAAAAGCTGTTTCCAGGTTTTCGGCAGGCAGCTGTATGTAGTAGTTGGTGAGGTCGTTGGAAGTGTATGCATTGTTCTCGCCGCCGGCCATCTGCAGCGGCTCGTCGTACTCCGGAATGTTGACGGAGCCGCCAAACATCAGGTGCTCAAATAGGTGCGCAAAGCCGGTCTGGGCGGGGTTTTCATCCCGGGCACCCACATCATACATCACGTTTACCACCGCCATAGGGGTGGCAGTATCCTGGTGCACCAGCACCCGCAGGCCATTGTTCAATACAAATCGGTCAAAATGTACCACTATGGAAAATCTTTTATTTTTTAAAACTAAAACAGAGGGCAAAGGTAAAGCGGGAAAGCGTTTACACATGCATTAGTTATACCGCGGCAGCGTTCCATGGGCCACAACTGTGCCAGGGACGGAGGTGTATGCTTTTCAGCGCCTCCTGTTCTTTTTCAAGATGCTGCGTATTTTAAATTCAAATTCGCGCAGCACGCCGTTGCGCATAACAATGATCTTAATGCGGTCGCGGTTTTTTTGCAGTTCGGCTTTAAAGGATTGCAGGCTTTGGGAAAAGTTTTTGTTGATGGCGATGACGATGTCGCCTTCTTTCAGTCCGGCGCTTTCGGCAGGCGAGCCTTTGGCCACATCGCCCAGCAGCACGCTGCCGTGGTCGTAGTACAGCTCAATGCCGGTGTACGAATAATCGAAGGCATCGTTGAAATGCTTGTTGGGCTCCAGGTAAAAGTCGCGCTTTTCGTAATTGAGGATAATGTTGAACCGCCGCAGCAGGTCGTTGCCGATGAGGCCACCCAGGTATGGATACGAGGTAATGTTAAATTCGTCTTCAAAAATATACACCGGCACATTCCGGAACCGGTAAGGCCCCAGTTTCACTTCCTTTATCACCGTAAGCTGCATGTCTATTTTGCCCCCCAGCCCCTGTGCCTGTTTGGCCCATAGCTTGCGCTTGCTGTGCAGCAGGGAGCTGTCTTTTACAAAATCGCTGCCCAGCATCATATTGAGGCCGGCACCCATGTCGAACAAAAACCGCGTATGGGCGGCCCTGTTGTCCCGTACCCGGGCCGTGGTGATGGGCAGGGTATTGATAAAGGGTTTCATCAGGAAGCCTCCCCGCGGGTAGCGGATGGACCCCCGGCTCCAGAACTCCACAAACAGGGAATCGAAATTTACCTTGACAATGTAGCGGCTCAGTACCGAATATCCAATAATGCCATCGATACGCAGGCCATACACCGAGGTCAGCAGGCTGTAATCGTTTACATGAAAATTAAGGCTGTCGATGGAAAGACCCGGAAGGTGCAGGTGCTGGTTGTACAAAAAACTCACCTGCCTGATGCCGGCCACACCGCGGATGGTGCGGTTGGAAGGGGTGGGTGTAAGCTGGAAATATTCGACGGTGGTAGAGTCCAGCGATATGCCGCCGCTGCCCGTATCCAATATAAAGTTGAGCGTGTCGGGTTTGTCGGCATACTGGCCCTGCAAAATAATGACACCGCCGGTAAGCAGTTCAATGGGCATGCGGGTAATGCGGCGCGATGGCTGGATAAATTCTTCCTGGGCACTGGCCCAAAGGCCATGCAGCAGGCAAATAAATACAAACAGCAACCGGGTGGACTTCATATGGCACTTGTAATTTACGATTTTGGATTTACGATTTACGATTGATGAGCAGCGTCATTTTTTAAAACAACCAAGGGGGTATAAAAGCTCAACCCCAATCGTAAATCCAAAATCGTAAATCGTAAATCTGCTGCAGCTTTCTAAAATTTTATCAAAAACCCGCACTTTGACCACCATCAGGCCTAATTGCTGCCACACGCCGTAAATTTGTGCCCTTATGTCGCTTTCCACACTTTACGATAAAGCCCTGCGCTTCGAGTTTTTGAGCATTGAAGAAGGCATGCAGCTGTTTGAGCAGGCACCGCTTACCGACCTGATGGCCATTGCCGACAACCTGCGCAAGGTGCAGGTGCCGCACGGCAAGGTAACCTGGCAGATAGACCGCAACGTGAATACCACCAATGTGTGTGTGGCCAATTGCAAATTCTGCAACTTTTACCGCATTCCCGGTCACCCCGAGGCCTACATCACCGATATGCCGGCTTATCGCCGCAAAATTGAAGAAACGGTGCGCTATGGCGGCGACCAACTGCTGCTGCAGGGCGGTCACCACCCCGGGCTGGGACTGGATTTTTACACCACTACCTTCCGCCAGATCAAGCAGGAGTTTCCTACCATTAAACTGCATGCGCTGGGGCCACCCGAAGTGGCGCATATCTGTAAACTGGAAAAGGCTTCGCACCACGAAGTGCTGAAAGCACTAAAGGAAGCAGGCCTCGATTCGCTGCCCGGCGCCGGCGCCGAAATACTGGTAGACCGGGTGCGCCGCCTTATTTCGAAAGGAAAATGCGGGGCCGACGAATGGCTGGCGATTATGCATGAAGCGCATAAACTGGACATCACCACATCCGCTACCATGATGTTTGGCCATGTAGAAACGCTTCGCGAACGATTTGAGCACCTGGTAAAGATCCGCGAGGTGCAGGCCAAAAAGCCAGAAAGTGCCAAAGGCTTCCTTGCCTTTATTGCCTGGACCTTCCAGGATGTGGACACGCTGCTGACCCGCATCCGCGGGGTGCACAACCTTACTACCCCCGAAGAGTACATCCGCATGGTGGCCATCAGCCGCATCATGCTGCCGAATGTAAAAAACATACAGGCATCGTGGCTTACGGTGGGCAAACAAACGGCCCAGATTTGCCTGCATGCCGGCGCCAACGATTTTGGCTCCATCATGATTGAAGAAAACGTGGTGAGTGCTGCCGGTGCACCGCACCGCTTTACCAGCCGCACCATCCAGGATGCCATCCGCGAAGCGGGCTTTGAGCCGCAACTCCGCAACCAGCAATATGAGTGGCGCGAACTGCCGCAGGCCATTGTGGAGCAGGTGGTGGATTATTAGTAAAAAATGGATTTGGTTTTAAAATATAAAAAGTGCTATTTAATTGCGGAACAATGATTTGCAGCCCTTAACCACAGTAGCACTGAGGCTTAATCCGGGAACCATCCCGGAATCAGGCCGTCATTGATTCCGGGCCTGCTTTTTTGTTACTTTTTTGCAGGAGCAAAAAAGTAAGAGCATAAATGAAACCAATTCTTACCTAACAGCTCTTTATTAGAATTTTCAATAGCTTAAAAGGTTAGTAAATAAATGCATCAATAAAATAATGCCTTGCGCCTGCGGGGCATTTTTATGCGGGGTTATGAACCGGGGTGCCGTAGCCTTATGTTTTTAAAAATGCCTACATTCATTAAAACATTTTCACATGAAAGCTTTGGCATTGCTGTTCATGGCTTTTGCCCTGCAGCAGGCGGCGGCGCAAAGTATTGAGGCAGCGCGGCATTCGCGGCCGCTGGCTATGGGCTCGTTGCCGCCCACCGAAATCACCGACGATGTACAACGCCTGTTCATCAAACAGCAATGGGTGCCCGGAACTGTTTTATTGAAAAACAACAATACCACGCTGCATTTTCCGCTGCTTTTTGATGTATACAGCAACCAGCTTTACTACCAAAAGGCCGGGCTGGTAATGGAGTTTCTGGAACCGGTAGAAGAATTTACCCTGCGCATCATGCGCAAAAACGACAGCGTAGACCTCCTGTACCGAAGGGGCTATCCCGTTTTTCAGAAAAATAACGACGCTACTTATTACGAGGTGCTGGTAGATGGTGCCTACCAGCTATTGCGCTGCAAGGCAAAATCCATTTACCTGGTAAAAGAAGAAGTGCCGGAGGAAGAACGTACGTACCAAAAAGAATTGCTGTTTGCTTACCTGCCCGGCGGCAAGCTGGTGCTGTTGAAAAAAGACAAGGATCATGTGCTGGCGCAAATGCCCGAAGCTGCCCCTGCCATTGAGCGAATAGCCGCGCAGCATAAATTAAAACTGAAAAACGAAGAACAGCTGGTACGGCTGTTTACGCTGCTCAATAAGGCCGGGTAAAGCGCTTAACGGCTTACCCGCTCGGCACCTACATAAATTTTTCCGTCCTTCATTACAAAATGGGTTTGCAGCAGTGCCCTTATGTCCGAATCAAGCGCAGGACCGAACGCCACGATATCGGCCCAGGCACCTTTTTTTAGAACACCGATTTTTCCTTCCCAATTCAACTGCTTTGCTGCATTACGGGTTGCCCATTGCAAAACCTCGGGCAGTGGCACCCCGGCCTCAACATATCCAATAAGGTTGCGCTTCGAGGTTTCACCCATCGGAAACGAAACGTCTAAATAATCATCGCTGCCTGCGGCAATAAACAACCCTTTCTGCCGGCCTCGCTTCAGTAGCGCAGTTCTGTATTGCCGAAACCCGGATTCTATTTGTGGAATTTGTTTCAATTCTTCAGTATTGCCCAGGTTGGCCATGCTGATGTATTCGGCATACTGTGCACTGTCACCAAATGTAGGTACCCAAACCGTACCCCGGCGGGCCATCAAATCCATGGTGGAGTCGGCAATCTGGTAGCCATGTTCAATGCCGTCCACCCCGCTCATTACTGCATTCCATACGGCTGTATTGCTGGTGGCATGCGCCGTTACCCGAATGCCGTACCGGTGTGCTTCCCCCACAATGGCTTCCATTTCGGCACGACTCAGCATGGTGTTGTTAGGCGTATTGTTGGCAAAAATCTTGATGACGTTGGCGCCTTGTGTCAGGTTTTCCCGAACTGCCTGGATGCCATCGGCTGGGCTGGTTACAATGCGGTACTCGTCGCCGGCAAGGTGGCGGTGCTTGTGCACCAGGCCAGGCACCTGCCCGCCTTCGGTAGACAGGCCCGGTCCAGAACAGCGCATTCTCGGGCCGGGCACCAGGCCTTCCTCAATGCCGCGGCGCAGGGCCACATCGGCAAACAAACCCGAGTTGCCCAAGTCCTGTACTGCGGTGATGCCATTTTCGAGGTAGCCTTTTGCCCTCGCGGTTCCGTACACCGCCCGGTAAGCATCGCCTTCCAGCGTTAGCATGCGGCCCATATCTACAGCACCTTCCAGCTCCATTTGCCGGGGATACACTTTTTCGCGGTACAACAGATGTGTATGGCAATCAATAAGACCGGGCATAACGGTGTAGGCGGAAAGATCGACCACGCGGCTAAAGGTGTTTTTTTCCCCGGCGGTCAGCGCCGATTCTTCTTTTACCGCTTCAATGACTCTTCCCTTTACCAGCACCACGCGGCCGGTAAGAAAGCGGCCGGTTTCACTGTCAAATAATTTCCCGGCCCGGATCAGGTAATTGTCTGTTTGGGCAAAAGAAGTAAAAGAGCAAAATACCAGCAGGAAAAAGCACATCCATTTCATGCGGGTAAATTAGCATATTTCCCAGGTGCTGCAACCGGTGTAAGAGGAGCAAAGGCCGCAAAAACCCATCACCGGCGCATTTTTACCCATTGCCGTTTCAGCCCCAGCAGTATCCAAACCACCAGTGCCAGCATGAGCAGGGAAAGCAGAATAGGAAAGAAAAAACTGGCCACCGATCCGGTAATGGCGGCAGCATTTTCGCCGGTGGCCACAACAGCATTACCGGTGCCTACGGTTGTTTTGGTAGAAAGCAGGCGCAGCAAACCGGTGCCCATTTGAATGGTTCCGGCTGCACCGCCCCCAGCCAGCAGGGCGGCCGTCCAGCGCAACAGGGGTGCGGCATCGGAGGTAGGCAGCAGGGAAGAGGCCAACAGCGTACCTGCCCCAACCGAAAGGGGTGTAGCAATGGCATCGAGCAGGTTATCGACCACGGGAATATAATAGGCCAGTATTTCGAGCACGGCTGCAACACCAAAACAAAGCAGTGCCGGAATGGACGCCATCCAGGCCATGTCTTGCGGCAGCCCTACCCAACCCAGGCGCCCCGCCAACGATGCCGCCAGCACGGGCACAAATACCCGAAAACCACAACAGGCGCTAAGCGCAATGCCCAGTGCAGTAGCAGAAATTATTTCAAAATCAATATTCATGGTTGGGTTGTAAACAGTGGTATCAAAAGGCTGCTGTGTACTGCTGGCACCAGTTGCACCCGGTATAAGCCAACAGCCGTTATTGAGCGTCCAGCTTGTCCAATATTTTGTGTACTGTTTTTTCAATTTCTGCTTCGGTCCGCCGGGTGCTGCCTATGCGTTCGGTGGTCCATCCCTGCCACAGCGCTTCATCGGTTCGGGCATCCATCATCGTGAGGGTAAGGGTGGCTTCTTTTGCCGGGATGGAATAAGTGTTGTAGCCGGTAAATTGTGCCGGATAATAAATGCGGCCCCATCGCTGCAACAAGGGATTGTAGTACATGCGGGTAAAGGGCTGGCTGTACGCCGGGTCTTTTTGCTGCTCCAGGGTGCGCTCCACCAACAGGTCGTAGCTTAAAAGCACATCAGGCGTTTCTTTTGATTCCTTCCAGCCTTCCCGTTCCAGCACTTCACGCACCGAGTTGCGTATACTGATTTCGGCAAATGCCGACTGCCGCATTTCCGCACCTCCTTCCTGTGCTTTGGTATCTATCCACCGGAAGGTGCGGTATTTGGCCATGTTGGCCGCTTCGCTACGCAACACATATACCTTGCTGGAACAGCCCGCCAATAACAGCCCTGCCAGTACACAACAATACATCCACTTCATGGTTCACCGTTTGTTATAAAAAGACTCCAAAAAGCATGCAAGCAAATGTTTGGGGCAAACCCTACAGGGTGGCCTTGTTTTGCGCCAATTCTTCCCCGCTAAAGGCAAACTGTTGCAAGTGGTGCCAGGGTCCTCCCCGGTACTCCCAAAGCGTTAGACCAATACCCCAAAATTGAAAGGGCGCAAATGCTGGTGCCAGTTGTTGCAGCAGGGCTGCCGCCTGCCGGGGCGCCACTTTGTTTTGAATGGTAATATGCGGCCAGATGCCATGGCGGTCTTGCGCTGTAAGCAGCGACAACCATTGGTTGCGCAAAAAGGAATGTACTTGCTGCAGCGGCGGACAATCTATTTTAATGGCCACGCCTTTACCGATACTTACCACTTTGCTGGCATGCAACTGCAGGGGAGGGCGGCCGGAACAAAGGGTTTCAATGGTGGGCAAAATATCGGGATGATCTGCCGGCAGGTGGTGAAACAAGGTAAGATGCGCCTCCAAAAAATTGCGTTCGGGTGGAAAGTGCTGCTGCCGCAGATCGTTGAAATAAGCCTGTGCCCGGGGCTCAAGTGCAAGGGTAAGAATTAGCGGTGCCATGGCTATAAGCGGCTTAGTGCTGTTGCAGCAGGTATTGCTCCAGTGCTGCAATAGCTCCTTGCAGCACATCTTCGGGCAGGGGCTCCACGGGGTGCCATTCGTCGTGTTCGCGGCGCAGGGCAAAGGCAGTGCCCTGCATGCCATCCGGAATAAAATGGTATTGCTCGTTGGCAAATGCCACGCGGTAGGCCATGGTGCCGCCGCCTTGATTGAGTTGGGTGGTAAATAACTGCTCCATACTAATTTTTTGACACTTGCTGTGCAGTGCAATGGTCAAAAAATTGTGCCATGAGGGAGGTGAAGCAGTTGGCAGTTGTGAGTTGGGAGTTCTGAGTTTGTAGTTTGTAGTTTGTAGTCAGGCACCACCTGGTCGTCATTGCGAGGCGCATGGTGAAATTTCAAAAATGAATTCATTGGTGCGCCAAAGCAATCTCCATGGGTACCGGACTATTACTTGGGTTTCGGGGTTACAAACAGGTTGGAGATTGCTTCGGCGCCATTTACACTAATGGCCATTGGCCCCTGCAGCGCCTCGCATTGACAACCTATATTTGCGGCTTTTTACACCAACTACCAACTACCAACTACCAACTACCAACTACCAACTACCAACTACCAACTACCAACTACCAACTACCAACTACCAACTACCAACTACCAACTACCAACTACCAACTACCAACTACCAACTA